>JGI10211J14876_10000164_pt1 | contig 26240 bp, 22 predicted proteins | sample Etolagsediment_FD_14876 | JGI IMG/M metagenome (IMG submission 14876)
TGAATGCCACGCAAGAATACACCTGGGGCATATAATATAATTATTATATCTTTAAGTAGTTTTGTCCCATTTTAAATCTTCAAGGGTGTAAAACACCAGATCATTAAAATTGCAAAAACGCAATTTAATATGTAATTAACGGTTGATTTTTGTGTTTTTTAAATGGGTGTTCAATCCCTATATTTTGTATTTTTTATTAAAATATTTCTTGCAACATGATAATCTCTATCAAGTTCAATTTTACATGAAGGATTTTTTATTAAAAATATATTATATAAAATATAAAAATTATATTTTATATAATTACTTATTATAAAAGTTTCATTTATATAAATATAAATATAAATATAAATATAAATATAAATATAAATATAAATATAAATATAAATATATTTTTTATTTAAAAGGAAATTGTTCTATTAATAATTCTAAATTAACTTTATTTCCATCTTTATATAATAATCTTTCATTAAATTCATTAATATGTTTAATTTTAATATAACTTCTTTTTTGACTTTCAAAATAATCTCTAAACTTAAAATCTCCTTCTTCTAATTCATATTCATCAATCCATAAATTTGGTATATTATAAGCATCAGCACAGACTAAACCATGTAAACTTGATGAAATAATACATTTACATGAACAAATATAATTTATTACATTTTTCCAATCATCAGTTGGATTAATCAAATAATATAATGATTTATCATAATTAGAATTATCATAATTATTTAAATATTTTTTATAATTTGTTTTATGAGGTATTAAACCAATTTTATTTTTTATAGATTTAATTATTGTTGGAATATAAAATTTAGGTAATAATAATGCTGGATCTCCAAAAATATTTGGAACATAAATACCTTTATTTTCCAAATATTTTTTTGATAATGGTCCTCGTACAGCACATATATTTAAATCTTTATATTGATGTTCATTTATTTTATTTTCATTTTTTCTAATTCCTGAACCATATATAAAATAATTATCTTTCGCTGTTTGAATATAAGAACCAATCGCAATCAAATTAATTTCAGAATTTTCTTGATTATATACTAAATTATATTTATTTTTGTTAATTAAAGATTGGGTAATAAATATTGATAATTCATCACCGAAATTATTCCATTTACTCCAATAACATAAATTAATATTTATTTTATGTTGTTCAATAATACTTACACTATCATTTATTCCAAAACACTTAATTAGTGAATCATCTATTATATTAATACTATTTAAATATTTTTTTTTACCACTATCAATTAATTGTTCAATAAACATAATTTTATTATCATATAAACGATATATACAATAATAATAAAAATAAATATTATGTTTATCACGTTTCTTACATATAATTAATTTATAATTTTTATTTAAATCAATTAATGATTGACACGGTGTTAAATATAAATTATTATAAGTAAAATTCAAATTATTTATTATATCTGTATTTTTAATTTCATTGTATGTATCAATTGATTTATAAAATTCTAAATTATATTCTTTAGTTAATTTATATATTATTAATTTGGGAAATAAATTAGAAATAATAAAATAGTTATTATTGTATTGATAAATAATCCAATTTTTTTCACAATCACTATTATTTTCTTTTTCTAATATTTTAATTAGTTTTATTTCCATTTTTTTTACATCAATTGAAACAATACCTACTCTAAATAATCTATCTGGTTCTATTTTTAATAATATATTAGCTATTCCATATACAATGTCATTTTCTGTTTTAAAATATTTAATATCTTCTATTGCATAATTATTAAAACATATATTATTTCTAATAATGGAATTAAATATATTATTATTAATATTAAATTTACATATAGATTCTGTTAATATATCAAATTTTTTATTAAGTTTATATAAATTATATGAAAATTCTGATTCATACCATGAAGTTGTATTTGTTTCACACCTTATTAATTTATAAATACCCGTTTTATATTTAAAAATTGTTGGGTTAAATTGATAAACATTATCAATCATATTATAAATAATATATATAAATTATATTTATATATATTGTGCTTATTTATATATATTGTGCTTATTTATATATATTGTGCTTATTTATATATAGTACTTATTTATTTTATATATTATATCATAATTATATACACTTTATTTATATTTTTCAGATAAATTTAATGGATTATCATGATAATTGTTTAAAATATTATTGTCTCTTCGAATTAGATTTATAAAATCGGTGAAACTTGAATAATCTGTTCCTTGAAATTTATTTGCTAATGCACATACAAACATATCAATAAGAGCATCTTCTAAACTAGTCTGACGATGTTTTTTTATTTTTTGTATAATATTAATATATTTAATTCTATTTTTATATAATTTTAAATAATATTCTTGTGTATCATTATTATCTGTTGCTAAGTAAATATTATAATCTTTATTATTATTCAAAAAATCTATAAATAATTTATCATCTGTATATCTATGCATTCTTTTCATATGTTTTAAATGATTCGTTAAATCTGTTCTTCGAATATGAACAGCAATATATTTATTATCTAATTTTTTAATAATATTAATAATTTTTTCTAATAATATAGGAAGCGGTTTGAATCCTAAATTTTCTAAATAATTACAACTTTTGTATTTAGTAACTGGCCCACAACTTGAATCATTTATAATAAAATTTTTATTATTGTTATGTAAAATAGTACAATTGTCAAGTGGACAAATAATATTATCTAAATATCCATTACAATTCGCATTATTTTCCCAAATTACTATTAAATTTTTTTGAATATTTTCTTTTTTCATTTTATAAATAAATGAAAATAAAAAACGCAGTCTATTAGATAATCCAGCTTTTGGTTTTAATACAATAGTCTCTTTTTTTGTATTTTGATTATTAAGTTCATTATTATTTTCATTCATATAATAATATATATAGATATATCTATATATATTATTAATTTAAAAAATTTAAAAATAATACTTTAATAATTTTATATTCAAAAATAATTATATTATTATTTTAGATTTAATTCATTGTATACTTTTAATACCTCATTATAGTATTTTTCTATAATTAATTCATCTAATACATTATTATATTTTTCATGAACATTATCATCTAGAACTCTAAGTTTATTTGTAGTAGCTCTTCCTCTATCTCTTTTTTCGTAATGTTCTTCTTCAGATTTTCCCCAATAATGATTAATTTGAATAATATCTAATGTATTATTTTTATTAAAAGGTCCTGAAATTATACGTTTATGAGGATCAATACATTTTTCTGGATTAATTAATTGAACTGAATGAGGATCAAACATTTTTATAACTTTTTCAGGACGACATATTGTTTTAATATGTTGATTTTGTTTTCCTTCACATAATTTATAATTATTAAACATTATTCCAGGCTGTTTTTTTTGATGAAAATTAGAACCAAACATCATCCAATTAATTCCAATGGCATCATATTCTTTATAATCATTCAAAAAATTTCGTATTGATTTATGTTTTTTTGGCAATATATATTCGTCACCATCTACAATAATTAACCATTTCGTAATATCTTTAACTTTGGATAAACAATTATGATAAGCATTCATTTGTTGAATTTTACCCGGAAAATTTATTATAGTGCACATTTTTTGAAAGTAATCTTTACTTAATCGTTTATTAATAGGTATTTTACTTTCATTATCATATAAATAAAAATGTTCAACTCCTAATATGCGATAATAAATTATGAATTCTTCTAAATATCTTTCATCTTTAATAATACAACATAATGATAGAAAATGTTTCATTTATATATTTTATTATTATTTTTATATTATATTTAAAACAAAATTATAATATAATTTTGTTTATATAAATTATATTAAATTAAAGATATATTATATTAAATCAGATTATATTAAATTAATTTATCAATAACACGATTTTCATTAATACCATATTCAATATAATGTTTTTCTAAATTAAATTTATCCATTTTGCTTAAATCTTTATAATTTTTTAGATAAATTTCATGATTAAATAGTGGATACTTATCTTTCATAGTATAATATCTATTTAATTCAAATAATCCATATTTAAATAAATGATTCATATATTCTTTTGTTGTATTAAATTTTAATTCAGTATTTAATAATTTATATAGATTTATATTTACGGATAATCCAAAGTATATTTTTTTTAAATATGTTAAATATTTATCAATTATTAAATTACATTCAGTTTTATTAAAATTTTCATGTATATTATCATCAATCACTCTTTTATCTAATGTTGTAGCACGACCTCTATCTCTTTTTTCATAATGTTCTTCTGCTGATTTTCCCCAATAATGATTAATTTGAATAATATCTATTGTATATTCTTTATTAAAAGGTCCTGATATTATTCTTTTATTAGGATCAACATATTTATCTGGATTTACTAGTAAAACTGAATGAGGATCTAACATTTTTAAAACTTTTTCTGGACGACATATAGTTTTTATATGCTGGTTTTGTATTCCTTCACATAATCTATAATTATTAATCATAAATCCAGGTTGTATTTTTTCATGAAAACTTGACCCAAACATCATCCAATTAATTCCAATAGCATCAAAATTTTCATATTCATCTAAAAAATTTCGTATTGTTATATGCTTTTTAGGCAATATAAATTCATCCCCATCAACAATAATTAGCCATTTTGTTTTATTTCGTACTTTAAATAAACAATCATGATATGCATTTAATTGTTGAACTTTTCCAGGATAATTAATAATTGTGCATATATCTTGAAAATATGAATGTTTTAAACGATTAATAATTGGTTCATTACTTTCATTATCATATATAAAAAAATGTTCTACTCCTAATATACGGTAATAAATAATAAATTCTTCTAAATATCGCTCATCTTTAATAATACAACACAATGATAAAAAATAATTCATACTTTATAATTATTAATATATATACAAATAATAATTTATATTAAACTAATAATATATTATTAAAAATGGTATAATATATTATTTGTAAAAATTTTGTAATGTATTTTTAAAAGCAACCCATATATTATTTTTTTCTATAAATGTTTCCATATTAGATAATTGATATATATTCTGTAATTTTTCATCTATTATACATTTTTTATTAAATATTTGTGAATAAAATAATGTAGGCATGTAAATATTTGTATAATAATCAGGTTCATTATCTATTGATATTAGAGGAATTAACATGTAACATGAACTAATTTCATTATAATAATTTTCAAAATTTAAATTATTTTTAATAATTAACTTATCAGAATATTGTTTTATTTGTTCCGGTAATATAAATTTATTTGTACTTATTAGTTTTATTTTATACTCATATGGTAATTTCATTTTTAATAATGTATATAATAAATTATAATTTTTACGATATAAATCTGTTTGAATACCATATATTGGAATTGTATTTTTTTGTTCTAAATAAGATGAATATTGTTTTATTTTAATGAAATTATGAGAATTATTTAAATTTATAGGAATAAAGAATAAAGTATTGTTATTAATATATTTTAAATATGTATCATTATAAAATGGAAATATAAAAAAATATTTATCAGTAATGTTTAATTCTTTTTTATATTTTGAAATATTTTTATAAGAAAATGCAGAATAAATTTTTATATCATATTTATTACAATTAGTATTTAAATTTATTGTTGGATATTTTTTTTGAATATAATTTAAAAAATTTAAATTTTTGATCTTTTCTAAATAAATTATATTATTTTTATTTTTTTTTAATTTGCAGATATTATCATAATTATGAATGATATATTCAATAAATTCTAAATAATCTTCTTGATTTTGATGATCAATTATAATATTATAATTGTTCTTAGAATTGATTTCATTATTTTTATTATTATTAATATCAATATTAATATTATTATCAATATTTATATTGATATTGTTATTAATAGTATTTTGATTACTTCTGTAAAATTCTTCCAATGAATTTTGAAAAGCTTTTATAAATCCATTTTTATAATCATTATCATTTTTACTAAATTCATTTCTTGATGGATAAATTTCAACATTTGGTAATTGATAAATATTTTGTAAATCTTGGTCTATAATAGCTTTTAAATTATAAGCACGAATATAATTAATTGAAGATGTTAATTTTCTTTTATAATATGGATTTTGATTTTTTTTAGAAATTAAGGTTAACAGTGCATAACAATCACTAAATTCTTGATGATATTCTTCAAATTTCAATTCATTTTTTATTATAATTTTACTTTTATAATATTTATATTCATTTGGAAGAATATTTTTATCAGCTCCACCAATTAATTTAATTTTATATGGATATTGTAAGTTTGCTTGAAATAATGATAATAATAAATCATATTCACGACGTCCTGGAATAAATTTACCTTGAATTATATAAATAGGAACTTTTGTATTTTTTTTTATAATTTGTGGTAAAATATCAGTATAAATATATTTATTACTATTACATAATGGTGTTAAATAAAATATATTTTTGTATTTATCTAAACTAGGGTGAATATTATGACTAATAAAGTAATATTTATCTGGATTATTTAATTCATTTTGAAATTTATTTTGAAATTGAGAATAAAATGTTGTGTAAATTTTTTTATCAAAAATATTATTTTGATTAATTTTAATATTTGGATAATTTTTTTCGATATATTTAATATAATATTTATCAACAATATTTTCTAAATATATATTATCATTTGGTTTTTTATTAATATTACAGATAATATTATATTTATGAATAATTGATTCTATAATTTCATAATGATAATCAAAATTAGTATTATCAATACTAATATTCATATTTATAGTTTATAATTATTTTTTTTTAAAAATATAATTTAATAATAGTTTAAAAATTTTTAATGGTTTAAATTATTATTAAAATTTAATAATAATTAATAGAAATAATGTTTTTATTTATTCCATTAGGTGGTATTGGTGAACGTTTTAAAAAACACAACTATCAAAAACCAAAAGCTTTAATACCTGTTTTTGGAAAACCAATATTATTTTATTTACTTGATAATTTAAATATTAAAAATATTGATTTTATTTATATTTGTTATCATCCAGAATATAAAACATATCGTTTTGAAGATATGCTTCATAAAAATTACCCTAATATTAAATTTTACTTTCATTCTTTAGAAGAAAATACACGTGGTGCTGCTGAAACATTATCAATTGCTTTGCATAATTTACATTTATATATTAATCATGATTGTCCAATGTTATCTATTGATGCTGATAATTTTTACACAATTGATATTGTTAAATTATGGAATGGACAAAATAAAATTTTTACATTTAATGATGAATATAGTAATGGTTCTTTTTATTCATATATTGAAATAAATAATGAAAATAATAATGAAAATAATAATGAAAATAATACTATTTTAAAAATTATTGAAAAACAAAAAATTTCAAAATATGCTTGTAGTGGTGCATATGGATTTCAATCTTATAAAGATGTGTTAAACTATGCAGATATAATTTTAAATCAACAAAAAACACAACAAAATGAATATTATATATCGGGTATAATACAAGAAATGGTAGAAAATAATATTTATTTTCAAAATCAAACAATACCTTTTGAAAACTGGCATTGTTTAGGTACTCCATTACAATTATTACAATTTTATAATAATTATCCTTGTAAAAATATTTATAATAAAGAAATAATTGAAAAAAAAAGAATATGTTTTGATTTAGATAATACATTAGTTACTTTTCCAAAGGTGAAAAATGATTATACTACAGTAGAACCAATTGAAAAAAATATTCAAATTCTTCGTTATTTAAAAACATTTGGAAATACTATTATTATTTATACAGCACGAAATATGAAATCATGTCATGGAAATATTGGAAAAATTATGCATAATGTTGGAAAAATTACATTTGATACACTTGAAAAATTTAATATTCCATATGATGAGATTTACTTTGGTAAACCATATGCTGATGTATATATTGATGATTTAGCATTAAACTGTTTTCATGATATAGAAAAAGAACTAGGATTTTATAATCATAAAATTACTCCACGTGATTTTCATTCTTTATATCAATATAATGGAAATTCATTAAAAAAAGAAGGTGAAGATTTATCAGGTGAAATTTATTATTATTTACATATTAATGATGAAATTAAAGATATGTTTCCTTTATTAATAGATTATGATAAACAAAATAATTCTTGGTATATAATGGAAAAAATTAATGGTTTATCTTTATCAACTTTATATATTAATCAATTATTATCAAATGATATGTTAATAAATATTATGAATTCAATTAAACGAATTCAGACTACAAAAATAAATAATATGACAGATGAAAATTATATACAAAGTAAATTATATATACATAATAATTATACTATAAAATTAAAAGAACGTTATAAATCTTATGATTATTCATGTTTTAATGATAGTGAATTAATATATAAAAAAATATTATTATTTTTAGAAAATTATAAAAAAAGTGGTCATGAAAAATTATGTATAATACATGGAGATCCAGTAATGACAAATATTATGGTTAATGAATTTGGTAAAATTAAATTTATAGATATGCGTGGAAAATTAGGTAATTATTTATCAATTTATGGAGATTGGTTATATGATTGGGCCAAATTATATCAATCTTTAATTGGCTATGATAAAATTTTACAAAATAAAGTTATTGATAAAGAATATGAACAAGAAAAAATAGAACTATTTCATTCTTATTTTAAAGAAAATTATTCAGAAAATTTATTAATTTATGTTAAAATTATATGTGCAAGTTTATTATTTTCATTAATACCATTACATCAAAATGAAAAGTGTAAACAATATTATCAACTAATTAATAATTTATTATTATAAATTTATTATCATAAATATACTATTATAAATGATTTAATAAATTTTTATAAATGATTATAAAAATAAAATACTTATAATATACTATATTATTGAATATAATAAATAAAAATGGAAAATAATTTAGTTAATTTATTTAATAAAAATTTAAATCTTAATTCAATAGATAACAATAATATAATAGATAACAATAATATAATAGAAAATAATGTATTGAATCATAATGATATAGAAAATACTAATAATAAATTAATAATTCAAAAACCTTTTTTAAAATGGGTTGGTGGTAAAACACAAATTATTAATATTATAATTGAAAAATTTCCGAAAGAAATAAATAATTATCATGAATTATTTTTAGGAGGAGGAAGTGTATTATTTGCTTTATTATCTATGCAGAAACAGAAAAAGATTATTATAAAAAATAAAATTATTGCTTATGATATTAATCAAAATTTGATTTATGTTTATAAACATATTCAAAATAACAAAGATGAATTATTTAAATATATTCAATTATATATTAAAGAATATGATTCAATAGAAGGTTCTATTATAAATAGAAATCCTAAATTAATGGAAGAAGCAATAACATCTAAAGAAAGCTATTATTATTGGTTAAGAAACAAATTTAATAATATAATTGATAAAACAACAATTGAATGTGCTTCATTATTTATATTTATTAATAAAACATGTTTTAGAGGAATGTATAGAGAAGGACCGAATGGTTATAATGTTCCATATGGTCATTATAAAAAAACACCATCCATTATTAGTAAAAAAGAATTAGATAATATTAGTAATTTAATTAAGAATGTTGAATTTATACATAGTGATTTTAATAATTCCTTTAATAATAATATAAAAGAAGGTGATTTTGTTTATTTAGATCCACCATATGTTCCTGAAAATAAAAAATCATTTGTTGGATATGTTTCTGATGGATTTAATTTAGAAATGCATCTAAAATTATTTGATAAAATAAAAGAATTAGATAAACAAAATATTAAATTTATAATGAGTAATTCTAAAGTTAAATTAGTAATGGATAATTTTAAAGACTTTAAAAGTAAAGATATAATAGCACGTAGAGCAATTCATTCTAAAAATCCTAATTCAACTACAATTGAAGTAATTATTTATAATTAATAATATAATTTACTATATCTTGTTTATAAGTTTTACTGTTTCCCCAAAATATAGGTATATTTTTATATTTCATATATTCTACTTCTGCTTTACAATTTTCGATAAACCAATCTGATAAACAATATATATAAACTATTTTAAAATTTGGAAATGTTCTATTATATTGCCAAATTTTAAAGTCAGGTGTTTGAATTTTTTCACATACAGAACCATTTACTTGTTGAAATTTTTTTTCAATAATAAATATTATATTTGATATTTCATCTATAAAACATTCATCAGGATTTTTACATCCATGAGCTTTTGAAATATTTTTATCAATATAATTATTCATATATTTAAATAACTGTCCTTGTTTTGTTAGTATAAATAATTTATTTTTATTATTATTAAAAATAATTTGCTTTGAGTATTTGTTATGTGAGATAACATTATATTCAGTATTTAATTCAGTTAATATTTCATAAGGAATACCATTTTTATTAGTATTTGAACCTCCTGCACCTGTTCCTCTATTAATTATATTATTTTTTATACTATCTTCATTTATATAATCATCATTTAAATTACATATAATATTATTTTCATTAGTTAATTTATTATTTGAGTTATTTAATAATGTATTTATATTATTATCAGCATAATTCAAATTATTGTTTAACATATATTAAATATATTTTAATATATTTAATTCTTTAAGTTAAATAAAATAAATTTAAAATATATAAAAAATTATTTAACTTAAATAATTTAAATTAAATATAATTTAAATTTTTATAAAAAAATAATAATTATACTTATAAATGAAAATAGGAATAATTGGAAATGGTTTTGTTGGAAAAGCAACTAATATATTAGCAAATGAAGACGTAGAATTAATTGTTTACGATATTAATCCTGAACTATGTATTCCTAAAGGAACTACATTAGAAGAATTATGTCAAGTTGATATTATATTTATTTCTGTACCAACTCCTATGAATAAGGATGGTAGTTGTCACGTTGGTATTTTAGAGTCGGTTATAAATGAACTAGAGAAAATAATTTCATTAGATGAAAAAATAGTAGTATGTAGATGTACTGTTCCACCTGGAACATGTGATAATTTAGGATGTTATTTTATGCCTGAATTTTTAACGGAAAAAAATTTTGAATATGATTTTATTAATAATGAAGATTGGATATTTGGATTAAAAAATAAAGAACAAGATAGTATTTTTAAAGAAAAAATTACACAATTAATTGAATTAAGTTATGTGCATAAAAAAATTAATTATAATAATATTCATTTTGTATCTAATAGTGAAGCCGAAATGATAAAATTATTCCGTAATAATTTCTTATCGGTTAAAATAGCTTTTTGTAATGAAATTGATGAATTTTGTACTAAAAAAAATATAAATTATGAAAATGTAAGAAAATTAGCTGTATTAGATAAACGAATTGGTGCTAGCCATAGCTTTGTTCCAGGACATGATGGACACCGTGGATTTGGAGGAACATGTTTTCCAAAAGATACCAATAATTTAAAACATGAAATGAAACAATTAGGAATGAAATCTTATATTATTGAAAATACTGTAAATCGAAATGAAGAAGTGGATCGTGTTGAAAAAGATTGGAATGATAATAAAGGGCGTGCTGTAATTGAATAATATAAATATTTGTAAATATAAATATTTGTAAATATAAATATTTGTAAATATAAATATTTGTAAATATAAATATTTGTAAATATAAATATTTGTAAATAAAATTTATTATAAAATAAATTTTTATAAAATTTCTTTATATTTTTTCTTTTATGAATTTATTTATTTTTCAGTATTTTTTTTGATAAGTTTTACAACAGGTTTCATTTTGAAACCTTGTCTTCCTTTATCAGTCATAGCTTTCTTTTTTTCGGCAGGAGTATATTCATGAAAATGTCCTCTATAAGGGCCATAAACCTTTTTTTTAGAACCCTGTGTATATTCTTGAATTTTAAAAGTGACTTTTCCTAATTTTAGTTTGTTCATTTTTTCTAATCCTTTTTCATGTGCAATAGAAGTTAATAATTTCATTGATGCATTTAAAGGAGATTGGCCGTGTTTTAAAGAAACACCACCAATTTGAACTTTTTTTCCGTCTAATTCACATACGCGAAAATGTCTTTCTTCTTTCATTTTACCTCCAGTCATTTCCTCGGACATTGCTTCTGAACTCATATTTATAATATATAATTATATAAAAATTTTATATAATTATATAATTAAATTATTTTTAAATATTTTAATTTATTTTTATTAAATTTAATAAATATATAAAAATTTCATATATTAAAATTTAATAATTTAATATATATAAAATTATAATAAAATAATTATATTATTATATTATTATACTAATGTCAAATAATAAAGTTAAAATTTTTTTATTTGATGTAGATGGAACATTAGTAGAATCTTCTAAAAATATTAAAAAAGAACATGCTATTTTATTAAATAAATTAAAAGAAATATATGAAATTGGTATTGTAGGTGGTGGATTATTAACCAAAAATTTAGAACAATTCGGTGAAAATATTTATTTTGATCACTATTTAACAGAATGTGGATGTGTTTATTATAAAAATAAGTTATTTGATAATTTACAATTAGAGAATATTTATACAAAAGATATTAGAAAACATGATAATTATTTTCATATAAATATATTAATAAAAGAATGCTTATATTTTCTTAGTAAAGTAGAATATATTATATCTGGTCATTTTATTGATCTTCGTAATGGATTAGTTTATGTTTCTTTAATAGGAATGAATGCTAATAATGAAGAACGTCAATATTTTATAGATTTAGATAAAAAAAATAATATAAGACAAAATTTAATGATTTTGTTAAATAATAAAATATTAGAATTAAATGTACAAGATAAAATTACAATATGTGAAGGTGGTCATGTTGGTATTGCTATATATCCAAAAGAATATGACAAGGTGCAAGTTGTTGAATTATTTAAAAATAATTTTGACGAAATACATTATTTTGGAGATAAGTTTGAAGAAAATGGCAATGATTATAATTTAATTAATCATAAATCAATAATTGGACATAAAATAAATAATGTAGATGAAACATATAATATAATTAAGGATATAATAAATAATTATAATTAATTATAATTATTTATTAATTTATATTTAATTAGTATATATTTTTATACTAATTAATTTAAATATATATATGTGTGGAATATTTGGAATATTAAATAAAAATAATATATTACATACTGTAAATTGTATTTTACAGGGATTAGAACAACTGCAAAATAGAGGATATGATTCATCTGGATTATATTGTATGCATGAAAATAAAAAAGATTTTTTATATGAAAAATATGCAAGTAATGAAAAGGAGGATTCATTGGTATTATTAAAAGAAAAGGTATATAAAAATTCAGAAAAATATATATTAGGTATAGGGCATAATAGATGGGCTACTCATGGTCCAAAAAATAATATAAACGCACATCCACATATTTCAAATAATACAAATTTTATAATTGTACATAATGGAATTATTGAAAATTATCAAATATTAAAAGATAAATTAATTAAAGAAGGTTTTATATTTTATAGTTCTACAGATACAGAAATTATTGCTAATTTATTAGAATATTTTGAAAGAAAAATAAATAATGAAATAAAAGATAATAAAAGTTTAATAATTAAAATTATACAAAATACAATTAATGAATTAAATGGTACATATGGTTTAGTTATTATTTACAAAAATGAGCCTGAAAAATTATATTGTGTCAGAAATGGAAGTCCTTTATTAGTAGGATACAATGAAGATTATTGTATTATTACTTCAGAACAAAGTGGATTTTGTAATAATGTAAATTCTTATATTACCTTAAATAATGATGATATATGTGAAATTGAATATATAAATAATAAAATTTCATTAAATAATAGTTCTTGTTATGAATTTAAAAATATTACTTCATTAAAAGATGAATTAACACCATCACCTTATAAACATTGGACATTAAAGGAAATTATGGAGCAACCTAATAAAATATTAAACTCTATTAATTTAGGTGGAAGAATTATTAATGATAATTTAGTGAAACTTGGCGGCCTTGATAAAAACAAAGATATACTAAAAAATATTGAACATATTATTTTATTAGGTTGTGGTACTTCTTATTTTTCAGGTATGTATGGAAAACATTTTTTTAAAAAACTAGGTGATTTTAATACAATTCAATTATTTGATGGTGCAGATTTTGAAGAATCAGATATACCAAAAACTGGTAAATCATTGATGATTTTTATTTCACAATCAGGTGAAACAAAAGACTTACATAGATGTATTGAAATAGCTCATAATAAAAATATATTTACAATGGGTATTATTAATGTTGTAGATTCTTTAATAGCTCGTGAAGTTGATTGTGGTATATATTGTAACGCAGGNCGTGAAATGGGTGTTGCTTCGACGAAAGCTTTTACTACACAAGTTATATGTATATGTTTATGTGCATTATGGTTTAGTCAAGAAAAAAATATACATTCTCAATTAAGAACAATAATTATTAAAGACTTGAGAAATTTAAGCTATGATTTTGAAAAATGTTTAAAATCAATGAATGAACAATTAAAAGAACCGTTAGAATTACTATCAAAATATGAAAATTTATTTATTTTAGGTAAGAATAATGATGAATGTATTGCACGAGAAGGTGCATTAAAAATTAAAGAAATATCATATATACATAGCGAAGCTTATTCATCAAGTTCATTAAAACATGGTCCATTTGCTCTATTAGGAAATTCTATGCCAATTATTTTATTAAATAATCATTTAGAATATGAACCTAAAGTAATGAATTGTTATGAAGAAGTTGATTCAAGAAATAGTCCTATTATATTTATTACAAATAATTTAAAAATTAAAAAAAAAAATACAATATATATTCAAAATAATAGTTCTTTCTCTTCTTTATTGAGTGTAATTCCTTTACAATTAATGGCTTATCATTTATCAATACACAAAGGTATTAATCCAGATAAACCAAAAAATTTAGCCAAAGTTGTTACTGTAGAATAAAAACTATTTATTTTTGTTTATTTAATAACTATTTATTTTTGTTTATTTAATACTAAAAATTTATATTTTAGTATTATATTTATTATGGATAATTCTTTAGTTATTACTATAATGGCAGCTGGAGAAGGAAAAAGAATGAAGTCAGTTATACCCAAAGTTCTTCATTTATGTAAAGGAATACCTATGTTAGTTAATATTATTAATGAATCACTGAAAGTTAGTAATAAAATAGTTGTTATTACTGGAAAATTTGATGAACTTATAAAATTAACTGTTCGTAAATATATTAATAATACTGAATATAATAAAATATTTTTTGTACAACAAAAAAATCCATGTGGTACAGCAGATGCGATTAAATCATCATTACATATTTATGAAAAAAATGAAAAGGTAATTATACTAAATGGGGATATGCCATTGATATCAAGTTCAATTATAGAACGTTTTTATAAAGAAACAACACAAAATTCTTTAATAGTATGTAATTTGGAAAATCCATTTGGTTATGGACGTATTATATGTAATAAAAATAATGAAATCATGAAAATAGTAGAAGAAAAAGATTGTAGTATCGAAGAAAAAAATATTAAAATGGTAAATACTGGGTTGTATAAATTTGATGCAGAAATATTAATTAATTTTATTCCACTTATTAAAAACAATAATAAACAACAAGAATATTATTTAACTGATATTATTGAATTATTAAAACGAGAAAATATTATGATAACTACATTTTTATTACAAAAAGAAGAACAAAAATATATTAAGGGTGTAAATACACCAGAAGAATTATTAGAAGCTGAAAATATTTAAATTATTTATATAATTTATTTGTATTATTTATATTATTTTATTATTTTATTAAAATAATGCAATTAGATTTTAATTGGAAAATATATTTATTATTAAATCCTGATTTAATTATAAATAATATAAATTCTGAAAATAAAGTAAAAGAACATTATTTAAAATATGGAATAAATGAAAATAGAAAATATAAAATAGATATTCCAAATTCAGAACTTGAAAAAATTGATTTACATAAAGGCTTATATTTTTTTATTCAAAAAAATAGATTTCATGAATTAAAAAGTGAAAATGAATCTTTATATCATTATTACTTAATTCGACAAAAAAATGATAATATTATTAAAAATTTTCAGGAATTATATCAAGAATATAAACAATTTAATTTTATTGCTTATTTATATAATAATAAAGATTTATTAAAAAATAATATAATAACACAAAATCATTGTTTTATACATTATATTCAAAATGGAATAAAAGAAAAAAGAAATAAAAATAAAAATATAGCACCTTTTTTTGACTGGAGACTTTATAAATTATCATATAATGATATTAATATTATAATAACATACAAAGACGCAATAAATCATTATATTAATTATGGAATTGATGAAGAAAGATTTTATTGGAAAAATTTATCAAAATATAATTCAAAAAATATTATTTACGAAAATATATTTTCTTACTTTGATGAATCATTTTATATTAATTTAAATAAATTATCTGATAAAAAATACTCTATCAATCAAATATATAATCATTGGATTTTAGAAAAAAAAAAACATAATTTGAATACAAATATTGATAAAATAATAAATACTAATAATTTTATAACATTTATTATTCCAACTATTGGTAGAAAATCATTACAAACTACATTATATTCACTTAAAAAATTAAAAAAATCAAATTGGAAAGCAATTGTTATATTTGATGGAGTTAAAAATAATTGTTCAATTAAAGATGAACGAATAATTTATTTAGAATTAGATAAAAAAAAAGGGTCTTTAAAAAATGAAAATACACATCATAATTACGCAGGTTATGTTAGAAATTATGGTTTTAGTTATTGTAAAAATACTGATTGGGTTGCGTTTATAGATGATGATGATTATATTCATCCATTTTATATAGATTATTTAAAAAAAGAAATAGAAGAAGAATCATTTATTGATATTTGTTTATTTAGATTATATAATAATAAGAATGTTATTCCATTTAAAAATGATGAATATATTATTAAAAATCATTGTGGAATTAGTTTTGCAATAAAAAAAAATGTATGTGAAACTATTTTATTTAAAAATGATGAATGTGAAGATTATATTTTTTTAAAAGAAGCAGAGTATAAAGGTTTTACAATTGTTATTAGTAATATGATCGCATATTTAGCAAATATAAAAAAAAAATATATTACAAAAATAAATAAACAAATTACACAACTTAATCATTATAATAATTATATTAATAATAATAAAAAGAATAATATAAAAAATAATTTTATTATTGATAAAAATGAAAATATATTAGATATATATAAATTTATTGAAGAGTTTGATAATCATATTTATAAATATCAATATAATAATATTAATATATTAAATGACGAGTTCATTATTAATATACAAAAAGATATAATGAATATACCAAATATAAATAATTTAGTTAATATTAAAAAAAACTATATTAATTTATAAATAAATAGCCATCTGAGTACCATTTTTTTTAAAGTTATTTTTTTCATAAAAATTTATTAATTCACTGCTACAATCTAATAAAATTTTATAGCATTTTTGTTTTTTACAATTATCAATTAAATATTTAATTAATAATTTACCAATGCCATTATTTCGATATTTAGATAAAACAATAATATCTTCAATATGAGCATATAATGAAATATTATGTATTAATTTTATTTCATATAAAATTGTTCCAGATGCAATTATTTCATTATTTTTTTCAATTATTATAATTTCTGTATTTTTTTGAGAATTATCTAAAAAATTAATAAATTGTTCATATGTAAAATGAGTTGTTCTAAATTCATTTATTAGTAATAAATATTTTTCATAATCGTTTTTATTTAATTTTCTAAATAAATAATCACACATTTTATATTATTTATAATATATTATAAATAATAAATATTTATATTATATTTTTATAGTATTTTTATTATATTTTTATAATGATTCTGAATCAATATTTAAATTATCAATTGAAGATGTATCAATATTTACATAATCATTTTGTGTTGTGTTATGTTGTTTAGGACGTTTATATAATGTATAAGGTTTTTTATAATTATTATTTTTAAATTTTAATCTTGATTCATTATATTTCATATAATTATCAACATAATCACTTTTAATAAGTTTAATAAACTTTGTCCATTGGTCAGCATACATAATAAGTGGTTGTTTTGAAATACCATATAAAGCTAAAGCGCCACTACTAGTTACTTTACAATAAGGACGAACTGGCGATGTATCTTTTAATTGAATTTTATTCATTGCATCACTCAATGTAATTTCTTCTGATTTTAATGCATTTAAAATACCTGATAATTCTTTGTATGCAGATACAACATGTTTTCTTTCTTTTTGTTCACTCATATTTTTATTTATATTAAATATATTTAATTATAATTCTTTAAGTATTTTTATATATATATATAAATTATATAATGAATAATTCAAAAATTGAAGACTATTTTGTAAATAAAATACAAACTAATGGCACAACATATTTTGATAATTTAGCATTTTATATGGCATTTAATTTTTCATCATTAGAAAAAAAAAATGGTCCTATAAAATTAAAACAAAATAAAAATTTTTATACAAATAATAAACTTAATTATAAAAAAATAATAACTAATGTTGAAAAAAATATAAATGATCCATTTAATATATTTGATATAACTCCAGAAAATATAAATACATTTAATGGAGATTTATATAGAAGAAATGAACTTTATATAAATGGTGAAAATATAATTGAACAAAAAAAAATATATGAAAATAACAATAATAAATTATATAATTATTTTGATGACAAAATTATTGATACTATCAATAAATCTAAAATAAGCACTATAGAAAAAAGTATTGTATTATCAACTATTAAACTTTTATGTTATCAAGTTATATTTGCAAATATCCTTAAAATAATTTTAAAATTTTATAAAGGTATAAATAAATCCTATCTTGTTGGTAATCCAATTATTAACACAAATATTATAATAGACGATCAAAATATTTTAGTTAAACATGAATTAATTTATTATGTATATGAAACAACAAATGATGATAAAAAAATTAATAAGCCTTATAAGCCAAAATGTACATTAGAATTTAATTTAACAAAAAATAGTTTATCAATATGTATAAATCAGGATTATGAATCTAATGAATTTAAATATTTATTTAATGTAGAAGACACTATTCATACATTAAATGATAATTTTGATGAAAAAATTTTAAATAAAATTACACTTAATAAAAACAATCCTAATACTAAAATATTAAAAGAAATAGATAGACTATTAATATTTATAGATGAAAAAAAAATTACATCAACTCATAATAAAGGTACAAATGATTATGTAAATGAATTATTTAATAAATATAAAGAGTTATTAAAAAATGATAAATATTATTTATATTATTTATATTATACTGATATTGATCATATGTATGATATTTTAAAATATTTAATAAATATTTTTAATAATGTATCAAAAAATGGATTGGTTCAAAAATATTTAATTAGAGGAAATGATAAACAATATCCTCAAGAGATTTTTATAGATACAAATAAACATGATTTAAAAAATAAAAAATTATTCCAAATTTCTTATTATGATGAAGCAATAATGACTAATATAATAAATATTTGTAATATACAATTAAATAAAATATATAATTTTTTGAATAAAAAAATAATGTATAATTATTATTTAAAATTTAATATCATACCCTTTGAAATTCCAAACAATCCAAAAATAAAATCAAATTATACAGGTTCTGATATCATAAAATTTATTCAGTGGATATATAATAATTCTAACAATATAAATAATTATAGAGTTGTTTGTCATAGTCATGTTATGAAATCTATATTAAAAAAATTTACATATAAAATAAATGTTGTTGAAGGTGCCAAAGATAAAAATAAAGAAAATTATAAAGAAATGTATCCTACAATAAATAAAATTCCATTTATAGAAAATAATATATTAGAACAAAATTTATGGTCTTTATGTTTAAATGACTTAAAAATGAATTTTACAAGACACGCATTTTCTGATGCAAATATTTTAAAGGAAAAATCAAAATCTTCTTTAGTTCCTAGTTTATCAGCAAATAAAATTGCTCAATTAACTGAAAAAGATGCTTCATTATCAATATATGGAATTTTAACTTCATTAATTCAAAGTGATAGTTTATATGATAATGAGATTGATATGGGTTTTGATAAAAATCCAGATAATATATATGTATCTGTTTTAATACGTACTTGGATGACAGCTATTTGTTTATATTTACCAAAATGTACATCAAATTCATTTACATTAAATATATCTCCATATTTAAAAGAAGAAGGATTTACATTAGATAATGATCCAGAAGAAATTGATATACAAATAACAAAAATAAAATTATTTTTAAATTTTTTACGAAATATGTCAAATTATTATTTTAAAAATAATATAATAAATAAAAATTTATTTAATATCAAAAAATTTTTATTAAATAATAAAAATAATCTTTTGATAATATCAAAAGATTATTTTTATGTATTTGTATATGATAATGAATTAAAATATCAAAAAATAAGAAACATTAAAAATGAAAGTTTGTCTTATAGAAATAATAATAATAATAATAATAATAATAATAATAAAAATAATAATATAAATAATAATATAAATAAAAAAATAAATAATAAAAATACTAATAAAAGTATACATAATAATATTATTATTGAAAGTATTAATATTTTACCTGGATTTAACAAACCAAGCAAAACTAATATAAAATTAAAAACAAATATTAAATGTGAATCTTTTTCTAAATCTTTAAATAATATTAGTTGCTTAAAATCATTATATATGAAACCACGAAAAACAAATATTTATAATAATAAAGATTCTGTTATTTTTAATATAGATGAAAATAAAGAAGAATTTAATGGTGAAAAAGAAAATACTAAAAAATCAATACATAAAATTATTAATGCTTTTTACAATAATGTTCCTATAATTATTATTACATCACAGAATTCATTAAGTAGAACCGATAATCATTTTCAACATAAAATACGAGAAATTGTTGAAAAAAACTATAAAGATTATATATTACTTGCTAAATCTGACGCAACTATAAGTAAATTTACAACAATTGAACAACCTTCAGATGCAAGAACTAGAATTTATATAAATTTAAAAAAAGTTTATATAAATTTTAATAATAAAAATTTGAGTAACTTAATAAAATCTGAAGTTGTAGAAAAAAATGCAAAAGTACTATTAAATGAAACACAGCGTTTAATTTCAGAAGATTCTTTAAATATTATTTCAATAAAAAAGAAGATAATTAAAAAAAACACAAATAATAATTCAGAATATATAATGTATAATATTGAATATGAAAAAGGAGATGAAACTTATAGTATGAATATTTTTAATTATAATGATATTTATAAAGAACAAAAACTTATAAATTTACCGGATATAAATATACATTGTTTTATAAATAAAATAATTACAGATCCAAGTTATACAAATAATTCTATAAAAAATAAACAACCTTTTAAAAATATTCAATTAAATAAAAATATTACAGTTAATGTTCAACAAATTGGTAATGAAAATAAACAAAAGTAATCATTATAAGAATATAATTTATAAATATTTTGATACTAATTGATAATAGATAAAATTATACTTATAAAAAATTATTGATTAACTAATTATAAACTTATATATTAAATAATATATTATATAAATTTTATATAATATATTATTATATGTATGTAAAATATATTGATATTACAATTATTTTATTATTAATAATTATATTTTTTACTTATTTTTTATATAAATTATTATTTGAAACAAATAAATTAATTCGATACAGAGTTGTTAATTATTCTAAAGACAATAATTATCAAATTCCTATTATAAAAAAAAATAAAAAATGTAGACAATTATGTAAAGAAAAAATTTGTTGTGATTATGAAAATAAAAAAAGCAAATATAAAAAATGTAAAGAATGTGAATCAAAATTTATGTGTTATAATAATTTAGAAGGGAAATGTGAATTTTGTTTGAAAAGAAATAATTGTAATGAGTTTAGCTGTAATGGCAATGAACCAATTAATCCAAAAGACAATTATTGCTTGTTATGTTAAATTATTATATAAATAAAATTATTATATAAATAATATAATTTATCATTATTTATTATATAAATAATAAATAATGAGTATTTACATTTTAAATTTATTAATATTATTTTTAATTATTTTTTGTATTTATTATTTTATTCAAAGAAAAAAGAAAATTGATTTTTTTGATAATAAAATTTTATCTCAAAAAAAATTTGATAGTTTTATATTAAAAAATTCAGAAAAAAAAGCATTTAATATTGGTTTAAAAGATATAAGAATACAAAGAGATGAATGTTTTAAAAAATGTGATGCTGAAAATTGTATGAAATTATATATGAAACGTTTAAATTATAATAAGTGTAAAGAATGTCAAAATAAAGGAATGTGTTATAATAATTTATATACAATGGGTGCTTGTGATTATTGTGGTAAAAATTTAAAAAAATTAAATTGTAATCATAAAAATAATATTGGTTGTACTGATCCTAATAATATTTTTAATTTAGAAGGAATTGAACCTTATTATATTGAAGTACCATCTAATAATAGTAATTCTCCATTTGATAGTAAATGTGTTTTTTGTTGGCAATTAGAATCTTATATATAAAATTTATATTACTAAATATATTATTAAATTATAATGATTAATACATTATTAATTTATAATTATTTTAAAAAAGAATTAACTATAAATGAAGATGAAATTATTGGTAATTTATTAGAAAAAATTATTAATATATTTAATTTAACTATTTATAATATTGAAAGTATAATTTTATATTTAAAAAATAAAGATAATAATAATGAAAATAAATTTATTTTTGGTTCAAGTGAATTACTTTATTCGATGAAAATAAAAACATTTTTAGATATTAATATTAATTCGTATATTTTAAAGATAGAAATAATTGATAAAAAATATTATTATAATGAAAATATTGAAAAAAAAAATACATTTTTAGATTCATATCATAAATGGTATCAAGAAAAAGAAATAAGTAAATATATTGAACACATAAATAATAGCACAAATTATTTTGAAAGTAATAGAAATCAAATAACAAATAATATTGAATTAAATAATATAAATAATTTAGAAAATATAAGTTTAGATGAAATTAAAGATAATGGAATAAATTTACACAATTTAGATCATAATAATGATATAAATAATCAATGTAAAAATATTAATCAAGATTTTACAAATATAATATTCAATAATATTCAACAATCCAATTTTAATAATTTATATGAAAATAATAATCAAATCTCCAATATTAATTTTTTAAATATTAATGAAAATAATAATAATATGTATTTGGATAATGATGACATTAATGATAATCATGAAAATAATAATAACATTAATGATAATACTAATAATGATAATATTAATATGTCACTTAATCATTTTCAGACTTATAATGAAGAATTAAGTGATAAATATACAGATGAATTAAGAAATAATATATTAAATATTACATCAATATTACAAAATGAATATATATCAAAATATATTAATATAGTTAATAACTTTGAAAATAATATAATTAATTCAGAAATAGATTATGTTCATGAAAATATTATTATTGCTTTATCAGAAGAAGAGTTTGAAATAATAAAAAAAAATAATTATTATTCATTTAAAGATAATAATCAATTATCATGTAATATTTGTTTAGAAATATTAGAAGAAAATAGTGAACTAATTAATTTAAATTGTAAGCATATATTTCATTGTGTATGTATTAAAAACTGGTTAACAAAACATAGTAATAAATGTCCTGTTTGTAGAAAAGAAGTTTCTAAGGGAAAGCCAATAAATCTTTAAATATTTATCAAAAAATGATTTCTAAAATATTTAAAAAGATACCTATATAATTATATAGGATTCTAAGAATATAATAAATATGAACTCAGAATTATTTATTGATAACTTAATTAATCATATAGATGATTTAAATCATCACAGTTTTAATAAAAATAATTTTATTATTAAAAAAAAAATAAGAATTAAAAAAGAAATTAATGAAAATCCATTAATACTAAAAGAATATAAAGCTAATAGAATTGAATCTATGAAAAAAAATAATAAATTAATTAAAAAAGAAAATTTTATTGATATTAACAATAAAATAGATATTGATATATTTGATAAAAGAAATATTAATCAAGAAAATAATCAAAATAATAATACAATAAAAACACATGATAATACATTAATAACTGATGATAATAATAATTCATTAAGTATTAGTTTTTATGACTTAAATAAAGATGATAAACTAAATTTAATTAAGGATTTTATGTCCAGAAAAAAAATTTATATTGAAACAAATGAATTTGAAAAAATTAATGAAATTATTGATAATAATGAACTTTTAAAAAAACACATATCCATAACTAAATTACATAATCAAATATCTAAAATATCATTTTTTAAAAAGAAAGATGATTTTAGTTATTATATTGATTTTAATATTCAAAAGAAAAAAAAACAAATATCTTTTTTTAAATAAAAATAAAAATAAATAATATTATTATATATGAATAACTTTATTATTATTTATACTATTTTAATAATATTATTTTTGTATTTATTTTATAGTTACTATACATTAAATTTACTTTCTGAAGAAAATAAAGAAAATTTTAATCCAAATAAAAATACTCCTAATTTTGTTAAAAGTTACTTAAATAAAAAAGTATCTAATTTACCAAATTATAGAGTTGAAAATATTAATCAGTTTAACTTTAATAGATTATATAAAAAATTACAATTAATAAATAATGAAAAAATAGAGTTAGATGGTTCTCTTAATTATGAATTATTGACACAATCAACAACAGATGACCGTTTACGTATTGACTTAGACCAAATTACAAAATATGTATTATTAATATTAAATGAAGATAAATATTATAATTTTTCAAAAACAAATTATGGTAATGTAGAAATATGGACTGATGAAAAAAACAATAGTAAATATAAATATGAGTTATTTTTATGGGACAAAAAAAATTATTTTGAAATTAAATTAGTCATTAATATTATTAAATTTGCTAAAAAAGATAATAGTTATCAATTTGGTATTAAAGATCGCACTTATATTTTTCCATCTTACTTAATTGGATTTCCTTCAAAAGATCAATTAATTCCATTACCTATACAAGTAAATGATATTAGTAATTCAGTAAATAGTACAAGTACAATTAGTCCAAATAATCCTTTAGAAATAAAATATTTATATTTAAATCAAATAGAAATACAAAATTCTACATTAATTGTAAATTATGATAAAAATAATGATCATAGTCCTAAAATTGAACTTAGTGAAAATGGATTTTCAGGAATAACTGATATGTCATTAGAATATATTGGAATTGAAGGGGATAATAATCCTTATTTAGAAAAGAGTAAAGATTATAATAAATGGCCTACTTTAGATAGTGAACCAAAATGGAAAGCACAATATCCTGCTAAACCTCCTCCACAAAGTTGGGATGTAGATGGTGTATATTATTATTCTGAGAAATCTAAAAAAAAAGATGGAAAAGAAATTCGTAAATATTGTAGCACTTTTGAACCTGGAACTATTTGGTCTCCTATGAAAATGCCTTTACAACCATATTACTGGCCAACATTGGCAACAATTCCAAGAAATTGTGGAGAAAATTTTTGGTTATTCAATCAAGTTGGACCTCAAGGAACATTTTTTGGTGGTGGTAAGAAGTAAATGTTTTTGTAAAATTTTTTTAATAAAAATTATTCAAAACTAATTTTTATTTTAAACCTTTGCACATTTACACCCTTGAAGATTTAAA
>JGI10211J14876_10000165_pt1 | contig 26234 bp, 20 predicted proteins | sample Etolagsediment_FD_14876 | JGI IMG/M metagenome (IMG submission 14876)
CTGGGACAAATAACTGAGCCCAAACCGCCTGCCACAGGCCTGCCGGATTCACCAACAGCCGCCTTACCGGCTGCCGCTGTCTGCTCGGCCGATTCCGTTGCATATTCTTCGCTGGTGGGGACTTCCGCATAAGAGCCGCAACTGGGGCATTCTATAATCTTGCCCCTAAAGCTTTCGGGAACTTGCATACTCTCATCGCACATTGGGCATTGGAAACCGACCATACTTGTGGGTACAGGCGAAGGTTGCTCGACAGAAGCGGTTTGACTATCGACTGCACTTAGATCCCCGAGTTTTGGAACAACAACTATATTCCTGCATTTGGGGCATTTACCTTTTTTACCGGCGTGAATCTGAGGAACACTGATTTTCTGGCCGCATTCTTTGCAGTGAAACTTTATCTTGTCCGAGTTCTCGGGTACAACACTGACGTTGCCGCACTTTGGGCACTTAACCGGCTTGCCTGAGCTTGTATCCTCAACTTTGAGTTTCTGACCACAGTTTTTGCAACGAAACCTAATCATAGCTGAAAATTTTCCATTTAGAACGCGTATCTACGAAATCTTAGGAGGTGTGTAGTTCCTGCAATCAGTTATGATAACATAAAGCGGCAGCGAAAACAATATAAGACACACTCATCGCCTACTTTACCCATTAAGCAACGACTCTCGAACAAATAGTTAACGTGCAGCCTTTTCTAAGTTGTTATGTGAATTGGCCGGTGGAGTCTCGAATTACCCTGGATTAGGTTGGGATTGTTGGGTCGGTTTGTAAACTGCGAGCAAGGCGCACATAAGGTCTGTCACGGTGACAATTCCGCAGATATTTTCCCGCTCGTCAAGGACCGGCAGGCAATCTATTTTGCTCTTTCGCAGCATTTTGGCGGCCTCGCAAACGCTTAGGTCAGGCGAAACGTTTGCAGTTTTGCGCGTCATGATCCGGTCCATGGGCAGCCGGAGGCTCGCGGTCTTTGGGTCAACCTTAAACAGGTGCTTGCGAAACCGTGCCGGTTGCCCTGGCGGTCGTCTGCCGGCAAACGGAAGATGCTGCAAAATATCCCTGTCCGAGACGATGCCGACAAGTTTATCATGCTCGTCCAGTATCGGCAGATGTCTGAACTTGTGCTTCTGCATAACTTTCATCGCCTCAGCCAATTCGTCCTGTTGCCGGAGGCAAACAACGTTTTCAGTCATAACATCCCGAACTGTCTGGGAAACCCACGAGAACAAGGCTGCTACCTCAGGCGAGCCAACGGGAACCGGCTCGGTAGATTTGGTGACGTGTTTCAGTTCGGGGTAAAGAGTGCGCATCGCGGCATCAAGTTTGGTGTAGAGTTTGATAATGTTGGTGGTTGTGATGATGCCGACCAGATTCGAATCGTCCAAAACAGGTACCATACCGATGCGATTATTGATCATGGTCGCAATCACTTCCTGGATTGGTGTGTGTGGCGAGGCGGATTTGGGTTTTCTGGCAACGATTTGTGCCAGCAATTGTCGCAGGGCCTTTCGGTCTATGGCTTGTCCGCCGATTTGTCCCGCATACGGCAAGGTCAGTCTCAACACATCTCTTTGTGAAACGACACCCACAAAATACGGATTCCGCTTGTCTTCGTCATGGAAGTCCACTACCGGGGCGTGCCGTACCTTGTACGTGGCCATGAAATCAAGAAAGGCCTTGACGGTATGGTCCATGGTCAGCGTTTTGACATCAGTAGCCATGACATCGGCGGCGGTGCGTATAGGTAGAAACCCGACTTTTTTGCCGGCGCACATTTGCTCTATAGCATCAACCATGGCAAATTGTTCGCTTATCATACTCACCTCCTACTTTATCGGGTAAATAGGGGGAGGTGATTAGTCGTTTTCCTTTTTTTTTGCATATTGGGCGACGACCTGCTGCTGAACGTTCGGCGGCACCGCTTCATAGTGGCTTAGCTCCATAGAATAGCTGCCCCGGCCGCCGGTAACGCTTTTAAGCTGGTTGTTATACTGCGTAACCTCGGCCAAGGGGACCTGGGCCTTGATGACCACCATGTTACCGGCTAACATATCCTGGCCGGAAACTCTGCCGCGGCGCGAGGCCAAATCGCCGGTGATGTCTCCCATGTTTTCAGCAGGAATCGTAACTTCCATATTCACTATCGGCTCAAGCAAAACGGGCTTTGCCTTACCGAGCGCGTCAGCAAAAGCACCTCTACCTGCGGCGCGGAAGGCGACTTCCTTGGAGTCAACGGGATGATGTTTGCCGTCATATATCGAAACTTTAATATCCTGCAAGCCGAAGCCCGCGACAACGCCGGCTCGCATAACGTCTTTGATACCTTTGACAACGGCCGGCTCATACTGACCCGGAATCGAGGCGCCGAAGATGTCCCATGAGTATTGAAGGGACGGGTCGGAATCACGCTCGGCAGGCTCGACGCGGAGGTAGACCTCGCCAAATTGGCCGGCGCCTCCGGTCTGCTTTTTATGGCGATAATGCCCCTCAGCCTTGGCTGTAATAGTTTCGCGATAAGGTATCTTCGGCGGCTTGGTATTAACCGAGATTTTGAATCGTTTTTCCATTTTGGCCAGCATCACCCGCAGATGCAAGTCGCCGAGCCCGCTGATAACCAGCTCATTGGTCTGGAAGTCGCGGGTAACCTTGAAGCAGATGTCTTCATCGCAAAGCCTGTCGAGAGCTCCGCTGAGTCTTCCTTCGTCACCGCGAGAGGCAGGCTGAATTGCCAGGGAGAACATTGGTTTTGGCATATTCGGCATTACAAAGGCGCCGGCCATTTTGCCGTCATGCACGAGGCCGGCGATTTTAAGCTCATCAATTTTGGCCAACGTAACCATGTCACCGGCCCAAACGGCTTCGAGTTCTTTGGTTTCCGCGCCCTGGAGTTTAAGCGGATGGCCCGGACGAATGGCTCTTTTGTCGTCGTTGACCAACAGGCCTGTAGCGGAAGTGAGCTTGCCGCTGAAAATACGTATCGAGGAGTACTTCATATTCGAGCGCTGGTCATAACCGACACGAAAGACGAGCCCCGCCAAAGGCCCGTTCGGATCGGCCTTGATCTGCGTTTCGCTATCGCCGTGTTTCAATACCACCGGCGTCGCCTGAGCGGGCGAAGGCACACATTTTACAATCAAATCAAGCAGTTCGGTGATACCGATTTCCTTTCGAGCATTTGTGAATGCTATCGGCACAATCGTCCCTGCTATAAGCGCCTTGGCAAAGACCTCGGCTATTTTCTCGGCGGCAATTTCTTCTCCCCCAAGATAGCTTTCCATCAGGTCATCATCGGCTTCAATAATGCTTTCGATAAGTTCGGTGTGAGCCTGCGCAACATCCATCACCTGTGAGTCGCCGCTGTCATTAGCTACACAGTCGATAACAGAGGTTTTGTCGGCGGCGGGTAGATTCGCACAGCGGCACTGCGGGCCGAATATGTTCTGGATATTTTTAATCAACCCCGGCAGGTCGGTGTTTTCGGTATCCATCTTATTTATGACGATAATTCTGGCTCTGTTGGCAGTGGTGGCGGCTGTGAAGAGTTTGCGGGTATTTACTTCTATGCCGGCTGCGGCGCTTATTACCACGAGTGCAGCTTCGGCGGCGGGAATGGACTGTAAGGCGGCACCTATGAAGTCGGGATAACCGGGTGTGTCTATTATATTTATGAGCTTGTTCTTGTAGTCGGTGTAAGTCAGGGATGAGTGGATTGAGTGCTGCCGCTGCTTTTCCCCTTCATCAAAGTCGCTTACCGTAGTCTGTTGCTCGATAGTGCCCAAACGGTTTGTTGCGCCGGTTTTATGCAGGATGGCCTCGACGAGGGATGTCTTGCCGCTGCTGCCATGGCCGAGCAGGACAATGTTGCGAATATCATTGATATTTGCCACTTGTTTTAAACTCCTAAAGTTAACTTCTTTTGTGATTAATCACGGAAAGGCTGGATTTTACCAAGAAAATCGGCGTCCGGCAAGTGTAAAAGGGACGGAAAAGCCAAAATTCACTGTGTCGGCGGGACAGTCGGAACGGGTCAGGAGAAGTTATGTTCGACGGGTTGTTTTTTAAGCTCAACGGTGGTGGGAAGCAATTCAAATTGGTCGATTTGCTCGGCAGCGGTGAATCCATCTATTACCCGCCGGATTTGGTCGATGCTTTGGGCGTGCATCATAGCAAACAAATTATACGGCCAGTCCTCGAAAGTTTTCCGCTCGTAGCAGTGGCTTACAATTTTGAAACGGGCGAGCTTTGTCCCGATGTGGGTGATTCTGTCGGTCTCTACGCAGGCGCAGAACATTACGTTTGCATTGAAACCGAGCTTGCGGTAATCAACGACAGCGGCGATACGCTGTATTACGCCTTTATCTATCAGCGACTGTATCGTTCGGATTACGGTGTCGATATCGACAGTATCGGAAACGAGAAAGTCAAAAGGTCGAGGCGAGATTTCAAGGTCGGATTGCAATTTCGTTAAAATGGTTTTTTCAAGATAATTTAAGGTTACCGGGCCGGGGGCGGAAAAAGCAACATCGATAATTTTAGTTTCCGCCTCGAGGTTAGAAGACGCGTTCGCAGAGAGGTCGGGGTTGAAGCGAACATTGAGTTTGAAGAGTCTGATGGCGGGCAGGGCGTGGAATTGCGTGTCGAGACGGGAAGAGAGATTTGTAATCAGCGTTTGCAACTGCTCGTCGGTGTCGGCCTGGAGGGTGAACCAGAGATTGTAGTGGTGGTCTCGGAGGTAATTATGTGATACACCGGGCAGCGCGTTTATTACGGTGGTTATAATAGCCAGGTCTTTTTCAGGAACGTGGGCGGTGACGAGAGTGACAGCTTTGCCTAAGGCGCGAGAGTTTACAGAGGCGCTGAAGCGGCGAATCAGGCCGAGGGATTTCAACTTCTCGGTTTCACTGATGACGGTTGATTCGTCCGTTGCGAGCTTTTCAGCAAGGGACTCGAAGGGCTCGGCACATATCGGCAGCGGCTCCTGGAGGACATTGCATAGCTGTTTCTGGAACTTATTTAGCGTAATTGTCATTGTTTGATACTCCCGGAGCCGTGAAGGGCGAGTTTGCAGATTGGGTCCTGCTGCAGGTAGTCACCGAGCATGGAGTATGCCCTTGCGCGGCAGCCACGGCAGACGGCCAGATAGGCACAGGCCGAGCAGGCGCCTTTGTATTCGGACAGTTTGCGAAGGTCGTTTAAGAATTTCGAGTTTAGCCATATATCGGCGAAATCGAAACCGTTTTCGACCAGATTGCCTGCGGATATGTCGAGAAAGCCGCAGGTTTGGACGTCGCCGCGAGCACTTATGAAGGCAAACTCGGTCGCGGCGAGGCAGCCTTTGACTTTGTCCGCATCCGTGAGTTTCTTTTGACGACAGATTCGAGCGAACTGCGGCCCGCAGGTAACACGCAGCTCGATTGGACTTTTGTTTTTCAGGTCGGCCAAATCGCCCAACAGTTTTTCATACTCTGTGGGAGAAAGGATAAGGTCCCTGATTTCATCGCCCCTTCCAACGGGCACGAGTATGAAGGGATTGAAGCAATATGCGCCAAGTTTTTCGGCGAGTTCAGCAATAGCGGGGACCTGGTCGATATTGTGCTTTGTGATGGTCGTATTTATCTGAAAACGAATATCGGCACTGCGAGTTTTTTCAATGGCAGCTATGGCAGTATCGAACGCGCCTGCGGTCTGCCTGAAGGCATCGTGGGTGTCGGCGGTTGCACCATCGAGAGAAAAAGACAAAGCTATTATTCCTGCGGACTTTAACTTTGAGGCGGCATCGTCGGCGAAATGGTAGCCGCACGTTGCCATCACCGTACGCAGGCCGAGGCTTTGACTGTACTCGATAAGCTCGTATAAATCGGGCCGTTCCATTGGTTCGCCGCCGGTGAAGATTACGACACATTTATTAAAATCGGCAACGGATTTCAGGATGCTTTTGCACTGGCCGGTCGAAAGATAGTCGGATTTGTTCTTTGCGGCAGCGGCGCGACAATGGGCACAAGCCAGTGGGCAGCGCTGTGTAACTTCAAAGGCCACAATGCGTGGCTTTATAATCTGGCCGCTGTCTGTATGTCTTTTCGATTGTCTTTTCAATATATAGTGCTCCCAGTTGAATTTTCGCGTTTGCTCGCGGGTAAAAACCTTTATAACAACCCCTTACAATCCACACGCGCCGAATTTTTTACCCTTAAGGGTATATTCATTTTCGCAGCAGTTGGGCGGCGGTTTTTGCAAAATAGGTAATTATAATGTCGGCTTCGGCTCTTTTAATGGCAAGCAGCGTTTCGAGCATAGCGGCCCGGCCCTCGATAAGGTCGGCGTCGGCCGCGGCGTTGAGGCACATAAATTCGCCGCTGACATTGTAGGCGGCAATGGGGACATCGAATCGCTGTTTGGCGCGATAAATGATGTCCAGATACGGCAGCGCGGGCTTTACCATTACTATGTCGGCCCCTTCTTCTATATCAAGCGCAATCTCCCGCATAGCCTGGCGCGGGTCGCCGAAGTCCATTTGGTAAGTTTTCCGGTCGCCAAATGCCGGTGCGCTTTGTGCAGCGTCTCTAAAAGGGCCGTAAAACGCCGAGGCGTATTTTGCCGAGTATGCCATAATCGCAACATCGCCGAATCCTGCGGCATCTAAGGCCTTGCGGATTACGCCGACCCGGCCGTCCATCATGTCGGAAGGCGCCACGATATCGGCGCCGGCGCGGGCGTGGGCTAAAGCCGTCTTAGCTAACAATTCACAGGTTGCATCGTTGTCAATTTTTTCGTTTTTAATAACGCCGCAGTGCCCATGGTCGGTATATGCACAAAGGCATACATCGGTAATAACCAGCAGTTGTGGGGCGGCTTGTTTTATTTGTTTAATCGCAAGGGCTACTGCGGAATCGCCGCTCCAGGCCTCCGAGCCGGTAGTATCCTTCTTTGTGGGCAGGCCGAACAATAAAACCGCGGGTATTCCCAAAGACGCTACTTCAGCAGCCTCGGCTCCAATTGCATCGGGCGAAAAATGAAAGCAACCCGTCATTGATTTTATAGTCCGTTTTACATTAGAGCCGGGACAGGTAAAGAGCGGATAAACAAAATCATCTACGCAAAGCCGGCTCCCGCCGACGAGACGTCGCATTGCCTCACTTGTGCGAAGCCTTCTTAATCTTGTTTTTGGAAAGGCCATAAATATCCTCTGATTAATTCGAGATTCCAATTTCCTCGTCTGTAAGATAGCATACCGGCTCATTTTGCCAATGCTCTATTGCACAATCGGAGCCTAAAAACCTGAAGTTGCCTTTGCATAGTTCAAACCATTTGCATTTGGTGCATCGAGGGTCTCTGTACTTCGATTTGTTTCGGAGCTTATGCAGAACTGGGTCTGAAGAGTTGTCCCAGATTTGACCAAATGGTTTTTCCGTGACATTGCCAAGTGAATAGTTTCTCCAGAACTGGTCGCAAAAAACCTCGCCATTCCAGTTTATGGAAGCAATGTTTTGACCGATTCTGTTGCCGCCGTTTGCCATCAGCAGCTTAACCGCCTTTTCGGCAAGCGGGCTGTTCTCGAGATTCATTCTCCGAAGAAGGTATGGGCCGTCTGCATGGTTACCGACGGTGAGGACTTCATCGACGAGGTCGTCATTTACGAATAAGTCGGTTTTTTCAATTATTGTATCCACGGCGTTGCGGGTCCGGCGGGCTGAGAGCGCCTGGTCGTTGAGTTTTTCGGCCCGACCCGTGCGGATTAAATGGTAAAAGCAAATTCTCCGGATGCCGGAGTTTTCAGCGATATCGAAGACAGCCTCGATTTGGTCGGCGTTGTGCTTGGTCATTGTAAACCGCAGCCCCGTTCTTATGCCGGTTTTTCGACAGTTAGCGACGCCCTGCAAGGTCGCCTGAAAGCTGCCTTTCACAGCCCGAAACATATCGTGAAACGGCTCAGGGCCGTCGATTGAGATGCCCACGTAACTTATACCAGCTTCAGCTAATCTCTGCGCCGCGGGCCGGTCGATAAGCGTACCGTTGGTTGAAACAACGGTCTTTAGGCCGAGGCCGCCGGCATAAGAAATTAATTCAAACAAATCGTCACGTAACAATGGCTCTCCGCCGCTGAACAGGACGACGGGACAACCATAATCAGCAAGTTGTGAAAGAAGCTGTTTTGCCTGTGAGGTGGAAAGTTCATTTGCCGATTGGTTGGCATCTGAAGAGCTGTAGCAATGCAGGCACTTCAGGTTGCAGCGCGCGGTACAGTTATACACGGCGATGGGGCGGGTTGTTTTGGCCCCGGCATATCTGAGCTCGTCCGATTGGCCCGCTAGACCGCAATATAGTTTCGATACGTTTATCATTCGGATTCCTTTATAAGAGCGGTCAACAACCCCTCGATTGTATGCGGTTGGGCCTGGGCATGCACTTTTACGTCAAGCTTGGCAAGCTGTTCGGTGGTAACGGGGCCGATGGAGGCAACTTTGACCCGGCCGGTGTTTATCAAATCAGGTGAAACTTGCGCGAAAAACGCCCTGGCGGTTGAGGGGCTTGTAAAGGTCAGCCAGTGAATCCTGCCGGCTTTGATTTGTTCGACCAGCTCAGATGATTCGTTCTTTTGCATTACAACCGTATAAACTGCGATGTCTTCTACGAGGGCGCCGGCTTTTGTCAGGCCGTCGGCAAGCTCTTTAGAAGCGGCTGCTGAGCGAAGCAGGACAATCCTGCTGTTTTGAAGTTCAGTGAATTCGGCCAACTGCTTTGCAAGCTCACTGCCGGTAAAAACAGTCGGCACAAAATCCGCTTTTATGCCGAATTGCCCAAGGCAAGCAGCGGTTTCGGTGCCAATGCAAGCCACTTTGGCCGGCGTTAGAGCACGACTGTCTTTGCCTGCTTTCGCAAGTGCTTCGAATGTAAACCTGACGCCGTTTGCACTGGTAAAGATTATCCAGTCATACTTATTAACAGCGGCTAACACACCTTGAACTTCGTTGCCGTCGGTAAGGTCCTGGATTTCTATCGAGTCGAATTGTATGGGATTGCCGCCGTGGGCCAAGATTTTGTCGGCAAAGGCAACGTTGCCGCGTGCATCCCGGGTAATGACGATGTTCTGGCCGAACAGGGGTCTGTTCATAAACCAGTTAAAGCGTGCATCGCTTTCGGCTGCGGCACCGATCATGACCATCGCAGGAGCTTCTATTTGCTCTTGCCGGCATTTGTCGGCAATTTGGGACAGCCTTGCTTTAACAAGCTGCTGGGTCGGCAAAGTAGCGTTTGCAACAACAGCGGCTGGTGTGTCGGCAGGCTTTCCGTTTTCTATGAGTTTGGCTGTGATTTCGGCCAGATTGCCCATGGCCATGTAGAAAACTATTGACCCGGTGAACTTAGCCAGTAGTGCAAAATCTATATTGCTTTGTTTTTTCCCAACCGCTTCATGGCCGGTAACGAACAGCACCTGCGAGCTGTGGAGGCGGTCGGATAGAAATATACCGCAGTACTGAGCGGCGGCCAATCCTGCTGTTATGCCGGGAACGATTTCGAATTCGACTCCGGCGTCGGCGCAGCTTTTAGCCTCCTCGGGTGCCCGACCGAACATACCCGGGTCGCCGCCTTTGAGCCGGACTACGGTCTTGCCCTCGCGGGCCTTTTCCACGATTAGTTTGTTGATAGTTTGTTGATCGCAGGGTTTGGGCCCGGTGCGTTTACGAGCTGAGATTAATTCTGCGGTAGGGGGGGCATATCTGAGCAGCGAAGGATTTACCAGACCATCGTAGATAACACAATCAGCTGTTTTCAACAGCTCCACCGCACGAAGCGTAATCAGCCCCTCATCGCCCGGCCCCGCTCCGACAAGATATACCCTGCCATATTTCACTTTCGCTCCAAGGCCTTTAAAATTTTGGCTGCTCCGTCTTCAATAAGTTCATCGGCAAGCCTCTGGGCCAATACCTCAGATTGCTCTACAGGACCTTTGACTTCTCTGCGCAGGAAGACGCTGCCGTCAATATTCGCAACAAAACCTGTAATCATTATATCCGAGCCGATAATCCCTGCAAAGACTCCAACCGGTGCGTGGCAGCCGGGATGCAACCTGGCCAATACCTTTCTTTCAGCTAAGACCGTCAACCGAGTAGGCCCGTGGTCGATAGACGCAACCAATTTCGTTGTTTCAGCGTCGTCTGCTCTCGTTTGCACAGCTAAGGCACCCTGGGCTGGTGCCGGGATAAATTCCTGCGGGTCGAAAGAAAATGAGATTTTGTCAGCCAGGCCGAGTCTTTCAAGACCCGCCCTTGCAAAAACCACGGCATCTACTTGTCCCGCTTCAAGCTTGGCAAGTCGTGTTTCGACATTTCCGCGCATGCCGGTGGTGGTAAGGTCGCTTCTTAAATGTCCTATTTGGGCGACTCGGCGAAAGCTGGAGGTCCCGATTTTTGCACCTGCAGGCAAATCATCAAGTGAACGGGTTGGGCGGGCGGATATCAGACAATCTTCGGGAAAGTGCCTTTGGCAAACGGCGGCAATCCTCACCCCATCGGTCTGCTCCGTTGGCATATCTTTGAAGCTGTGAACGGCCACCTCAGCCCGGCCCCCAAGCAGTGCCTCTTCAACCTGCCTCGTAAAAAAGCCAAAACCATTCAACTGCCAAAGAGCGGCACTTTTGGCCCTGTCCCCTTTTGTGCTTATTGTATCTATCTTGAAATCGATGTCGGGTTGGGCGTTTTTCAGGGCGGTGATTACGATTTCGGTCTGGGCAAGTGCAAGGCGCGAGCCGCGTGTGGCAACGGTCAGACTTCTCATCAGCCCGGCCTCCGCTGTGAGCCGGTGGCCAAACCAAGCCTCTGTCTTAACTCCAGCGGACAGTTACAACGGCTTATCCCGCGATAGATTAACATTGTCAATGGCCTTTTAATGATTTTTCCCATCGGGCGATTTCGCTGAGCCTCCGGGCAATATCCAGATGCTGGGTACAGGCCTGCTCACACTCGCCGCACTCGATACAATCGGCGGCGTCGGCCTTGCGGTCGGCAACATAGCCCCACTCGTGCTGAAATTTTATTTGCTCTATCATCTCCTTGTCGGTTTTGTGCTGCAGCAACTTTGCATTGTAGGACTGCATGTAGTTTGCGATGGGGATATTCTGCGGACAAAGGTCATTCATGCAATAGCCGCAGCCGGTACACAACGAATTCATGTTCTTAGAGATGTGCTCTTTGACGCGGTCGATGTCGGTCTGGGTAAAGGGCCTGCAGCCGGCGGCCACCCGGCAAGCCATATCTATGTGTTCTTTAGTGGTAAAGCCGACCAGAGCAATGGTAATCTGCGGGCAGCTTACGCAGAAGCGGATTGCAGCTTCGGCAGGTGTTTCATCGGGGCCTGCGAGAAACGATAATTCTTCTTCGTGCTGCGGTATTACCCCGCCTGCGAGGGGGTTCATGGCGACAACGCCGAGGCCCGCGTTAAAAGCAGCCTGGACGCCCTGCCAGCGGTACTGAAAATTCAGGATGTTCACGCCTAACAAAACACCTTCAAACTCCTTCTTCTCGATGACCTTGCAAACCTGCTCGCCCTGAAGGTGTGTTGATATGACAATATGGTCAATCAGGCCCTCATCTTTACATTTCAGCAGGCCCTCGTACTGGCCGCCCTTTTTCATTGCCGATTCGTACTGGTCCATCCTGCGTATGCACCAGACGTGGTAGAAGTCGATTTTGTCCACATTGAGCCGCTTCAGCGATTTTTCTACGGCTTTGCGGGCCTTGTCGGCCGTGTCGATATCCGTAGGCATGCCCTTGGTGGAAACGTAGATTTCGCTGCGCACATCAGCCATCTGCTTCAAGGCGATGCCGAAGATGTCCTCGCTGTGGTCTTTGCAGTAGTCCGGGGCGGTATCGAAATAGTTTATCCCCCTGCTGTGTGCGTATAACAACAGTTCGGCGTTTTCGGCATCGCCTTTGGAGATGTCGAACCTCATCCCGCCGAAACCAACGGCGCTGACCTTTGCGCCGGTCGTGCCGTATTCATTATAAATCATTCCCATTCCTATCGACTCAGACTCTGTTCTATACAACGGACGCATTATAGCAATTGCAGGCTGTCTTTCATAGATGAAAGGCCAACGACCCGGCAAGAAAATTGTTGATGAAAAACAGGTGCGATGGCTACGCGAAGATTGTCGCCGGTGTGTTTTGCCGGCCTTATAAAAAACTGTGCCAGGCAACCGGGCTGAACAGGCGGACCCGTCCAACCCAGTTTCCGGGCACAGACAGAGAACTATGAGTGGAAATCAAAACTTCCACAAATTTATCGATTCCCTTCCTTCTGCATACTCTAACAGAAAACCACGCGACAAATCAAGTGGGGGAAATACTCATTTTGCATATTTTTTCAAAAAATTTTCAGGCCCTGGCAATCTCAACCTCTTTTTTAGCGTGGAATTTTGCGTGAGTACAAGGCTTAGCCTGCCGGTCAACCGGAGGCGTATTGTAATACATCGAGGATTGGCCGGCGGGCAGATAACACAGTAATCGCGCAAAATAACCGCTAAAAACCCCTTTTATGTAGAATCCATCAAAAAATCTACTCGACAATCCCCACTGCCTTTGCTATAATTGGCATACGGTGCAGGAATTGCCCGGCCACAACTACGTCAGAATCTCCTTGATTTGCTCCAATGTCCCCAACCGCCCCGGCAACCTTGACCTAAGAGATACGAGTCACCAGCGACCAGCGACGCTCAAACTGCTCACGGGGAGGCTGACAACCGGAGCGCCGAAAATCGACAAAAAATCTGCAGGGAAAAAATCGAAAGCTTCGCTTGATGTGGCTTCTTTACATTATTAAGCAGAGGGAAAAGTTTTACACGCCAATAACCACCGATCTCAAAAATCGCTTACATCAACATGGTAACCCTCCATTGCTTTATAAAGAGCCTTTTCCAAATAAACATCAAGCTGCGCGAAGAGAAAGACAGATTAAGGGTTGGTCAAAAGAAAAGAAACAAGACTTAATCAAAGGACTCATTACGTGAGTTTACACTGAGTAGCACAGAGACGAAGTGAGACCTGCGCGGAAAACTTCTAATGTTTGGCTATCCGTAGGTCTCGAACTGCACAATAGATTGTAGGGTGCGATGTTTCGCACCATTTTGCCTCTTCAGGTGAGCTTGCCCTGTGGGTTTACACTGAGCGAAGCGAAGTGAGTCCTGCTCGGAAAGCTTCTAATGTTTTCCTATCTGCAGGACTCGAACAATACAAGGCCAGACTTATATCAGCACAAGGTGGCCTTTCTTAACAACTGAACGCAGTCGAATGGGCTACGTTTACCCTGCTTAGAGTTTTCATGCAATCATCTTGAACCTTCTTAAAATTTATGCCCAAGGTACTCTAATAGGGCCGAAGTCAAACCGTTTCCGCCTCAAAACCCTTCGACCCAACTGCGAACGCCATCTTCGCCCTCAGGGAACAATATCAGCTTTCTTATATCCGATGATAAGGTTTTTGTTATTTTCATGATTTATTTCAAAAACCATATATTCGTTTTCTCTGAATGGCCACGGCAATTTTTTCAACATTATCCCTGATTCTTCCGTCGGCCAAATATCTTTACAAAGAAAGGATAGTTCCCGATGTTTCCATTCTCCATGCACAACCTCAATATCATCGTATGTGATTTTATATAAATATCTGTACCAATCCCCGTCTTTGATTTTTTGAAGTTCAACTTGCTCTTTATATCGCCCTTTTAATGTGACATCCCCCTTCTTATCACTCGGCGGCCAGATTAATTCATCATTCTCTAACCACGCATTTGTCTCTTTTCTATACTTATTGCTGTTAACATGAACGCCCTCCTCATCCGGATTGCATGACACTATTAACAAAACCGCATAGACAATCAGAGAAATTCTAAAAACCTTTTCTTTCATTCTTACATTACGCCCAACTATTCTTTATATCACTTCCGCATAACACTTAAATAAACTTTAACATTCTATACACTACTTAGTCTTAGAAGACATCAGTCCTAATAGAAAACTAACGATACTAGTTGCAACAAAGCCTAAAAGGATCCAAATCCAGTGTCCTTTATGTTCGTTCCACCATATACCTGTTCTTGTAAACCAATTTTGATATTTTAAAGCCAAATCTAATCCGTCAAGAGTAAGACGCAAAGTGATATCACCTTTTGCTACATCTTCTTTAGAATTTGTTAGAAACCCAAGAAGATTTTTTTCTTTACAGCACATATACGTTGCAAGAAACATATTATGATCAGGACCATGTTCTTCTATATTATATATTAAACCTCGATCCAAAAGATTACATGTGGCATTATAAACCCTCTCGGAAAGATATTTATATCTTTTGCACTCTTGAGTAGTTTGAAGAGACCGGTAATATTTCATTAGTACTATTCTCTCGTCCTTTGGTAGCCACATTATTTACATCCTAACCTGCCAGTTCCTTTTAACATTATGTGGACAGAAACATGTTGATTTCCGATTGCCTATTCTCTCCATAGGTTTTTCTTATATGTTCGGAGATAAATGGCAAGTTATATTTTCCAGAGTGTATTGTTATTTGTCTATTAAAAACTACGTCCTCTATCTGAAAATTACTTTTTTTGTTTGTTTCTCTAATTACATTAAATATTACTCCCCATTCTGATTTTGACAATTTGATGGCTTCCTCTAAATCGTGAAAAAGTTTTTCTCTTTGATCTATGTTATTTCGAGATTTCTGCAAAAGTTCTCGTATGTTTTGCAACACACCTACTTCTTTCAGTGCCTTTACAAGGTAAGCATCAGGATACCTTAGCAATGGAAGCTCATATGACCTTGTATTGCTTCCCAGAGTGTTCACTCCTTCCAATTCATCTATTTTAAACTTAATATATGTGTACGGCACAGCTTTAGTTATTTCAGATAAATACAGTACTGTTTCCATATTTTCACAATTCTTAATGATATGTAACTGAGGACCAGTTTCTACAAGAGATTGCCTCCATCGGGTTGGGTCATCCTGTTTGATTTTTCTTATGTATTGCGCGAGAGTTTTTGTATAATTCTCTGGCAAGGTTGGAATCAGACGCTTTATTGAATTTTCCAAATTTCCATTAGGAACCATGCATAGCATTCTTTCATACTGTTTTACAATCTGGCTCCTAATCAGATCTTCGTCAAAGTCTGGTTGTAGATTATTCTTCCTTTTCTCTATATTTTCTAAAGCTCTTTTCCGGAAGGCAAAATCATTATCAAATGGACTGGGTATTATTTGAACTTGATTAGTGTCAACCCATGGTTGCATAGTAATCATGAATAGAAGTAGTTCATACGTTGTTGCCAAATACTGATTTGGATTTGCTAAAGGATTATATTCGTTTCTCATGCAGCAAGGATTAGGAAAAGGGTTGACAATATAAATTTTATCAAAATATATTCCGAGACTCAGCAATTTTAAAGAAATAACTTGATAATCAATTTCTCCAGAATAGATAATATTGAAGCCGTCATCTTTCTTTAGTCTTCTGAATATGTCAAATCCTGCTGGCCATAAGTCTTCAATTAGACGATAGAATTGGCAGACTTGTTCAGAACTAAAATTGTCTCTCAGTTCATTTAAACTATTGTTTTTTGAGAGTCCAAAAATATCCCAGATGCCCTCTATAAGGATTTTGTTTTGCTCCTCTATGTTTGGTTCATCATACTTATTCAATAATGCTGTCAGATCTTCGCTGAACTTTTCTTTTCTTGTATGTTTCTTAACAATTAGCATGCTTTTTTTGAGACCATTTAGCTCTTTGGGGTCTTTTATTTCTTGACCGTAAGGATCGTACCCTTCGATAGTTCCATCACGATGTCCGAAGAAAAAGCCCGTTGTGTGCATAATCTTATCTCTTTCTGGCAGAAGTATATGGCACAATTCTTTCCAATCAATCTCCTCAGAAATATTATTCTCAGGGTGAAGCCATTCTTTTCTTGCGCCAGCTATATAACGTTTAGCCTGTTGTTTAAGAATATAATTAGTTTTACACACGTCTATATCACTTAATTCTCGTCCAAATATTATGCTGTCAAATTTGAAAATTGCTCTGTCATAATATCTTGCATTAATGCGAGATTGTGAAGGATCTGCTCCAGATGGATCAATAGCTAATTGCCTATGTGTCAAAATCAAACAAAGGTTCAATGACAGGGGGCATAAAGTTTGTGTTCCAATCATATGTAGGAGTGGTTCTTCGGGATAGTCGTTGTATTTAGATCCAGGTGAAAAATAATAATTGTAAAATGTTACTGGATTATCGGTGACTATAAATTTTATTTCGCTCTTAACAGCAGAAACTACCTCCCAGATCGCTTCTGTCCACATAGAACAATATGCTTGCCGAGTGCTTTGCATATAGCCAAGCACTATATCTTTTCTTGTGTATCGAAAATCATACCCTGAGGATACAAGTATTAAGTTTTTTATCCAGTCTAGTCCCTTTGGAGTCCGAAGCTTCTGAGCGTTCATGTAGGCCATAAAATCTTGCAATTTATGTTTACAATTTTTCACTTTCCAAGCATCCTTATCATCCAGGATACTAATAGCACGGGAGGCTTTATTGTCGATATCACCAAAAAGCTCTCTTTCTATTATGTCGCTTTTTTGTCCAAGGAGTTCTATTGTATACAGATCCCTTTGCTGGAAGCATTGTTTAGCTGAATAATAGTGCTCGCTATTGTAATAACCTTCGCCACTGGGAAGTTTGTCGGGAGTCTTATCGAGATACCAGTATATAGTCTGCCCTTCTTTCATGAATCTCCTTTGGCACCACTCCGCGACGTAATGATTTCGACGTGTAATATTCTGTTTTGGTTTTCGACTTCTTACTTTTCTTTGTTTTCTTTTCATTTTTCCTACGCAGGCAAAGGAAAATAATCTTTTGCCATTTAACTTTTTATCCCTCTTTTTGCTCTTATCTCCTCAAGCTTCTTTTTCGTTTCTTCATCCATCTCTTTCAAAACCTTCATCACCGACCTAAGATAACTGTGAAACCAGCAACGTCTGGCAAGACTCTCAAGCGCCAAAAGGAAACCGAGTATTCCAAAAAACCATGCTCCAGCTTCTGTCCCTTCTATTACTGCCAGGATTGCAACACCAAAGCATACCATACTTGCATTTCGCGCTAATATGAGACGGGCGAACCGTTTAGTTACTTCCAGTCCGATATCTGGTCCAAGCCTCCTAACCTGTATCCATTCGAACTGTCCTAAGCTGTCAAAACCCTTTTGAAATGGTGACCACGGGCCCTTCCCAGTCTCACGGAATTTTTCATCATAATACCAACCCCGAATTCTGAAAAGCCGCGCGAAAGCCCCAATAATGGAAGATAACACATAATACGATAAGAATGTTAACTGAAGGCCCAAGAGATATATTATACAAAGACTAACAAACAGCAGCGTGGATTTCTCAAGGGTTCCCGATGCTTCTTTATAAATACCTAACACATATTCCCTGAGTGTTAGTGAAACAGCTAAAGCGCCCGCAATTCCCACAGTGCCAGATATAACATATGCTATTGCATCATAAAATGATTCCGGAAAACTCTTACCAACATGTGACGCAAATTCCTTTGGTTCCATATTAAAACCTCTCCCAATCAATCAAGAGCACATTTACCCACATGCTACCATACCCACTCAGAAATGCAACAAAATTTTTATCCCGCACCAATATTGGTCATCCCCGCGAAAATCCACGCGTCTTTTTTAAATACCTTTATCTATCTCTTTCTTCTCTGTGGCCAAAAATAATGCAAAAAAGTGTCAAAAAGTGCGCACTTTTGTTAAAAAACCGCCAAAAAGTGCGCCGAATTGTCAAAAAAATTTTTACCCCGTACGAAATAGGGCTCCTCCGTAATTTCGTATGGGGTTACCCCGCTTGCACCGTTAGATAGTGAAACGTTATCTAATGGGGTGTCAAAAAAATTTCCCCAAAATCAGGGCTTATATAAGTCCCGGCAAGTTAGACATTTAGCAAACATAAGAAAATAATTTGCTATAAATCGCAAAAACTGCTTGTATTTTCAAAAAAATCGGGTATAATACAAACCGCCATAGACATGGCAGAGAGCGCGGAGAACCGCACGTCTTAGTATCAGCAGATACAGTCAAATTTAGGCAATAGTCAATAATAAACCAGAAAGGATTTCCTCATGACTACCAAACCTCAGAACATCGCCCGTCTTCTGTCATCTGTTCTCTGTCTTCTGTTATCTGTCCTCTGTCTTCCTTTTTCCGTCCTCTGTCATCTGTTCTCTGTCTTCTGTTATCTGTCATCTGTCATCTGTCTTCTGTCCTCTGCTGAGCGCAGCGAAGTCCCGGCGCGCCGGGAAACTATTATTATGCAATTCAAACCCAATCTTAACATTTCAAAATGTAGGACAAGTTCTTTATTACTAACGACTAACGACCAGCGACTAGCGACTCGCGAAGCGCAAAGCAAACCCAACCAAACCCAATTTAACCCAATAAAAGCCAATAAAAGCCAATTTCAAAAAAGGTCAAAAATGAACGTAAATAAAGTATTAGCAAAGGATTATGAAAATAAACCCCCTCACACCCCCCGCAAAAACAAACCCAATTCAAACCCAATTTTCTCCAAACTTGTCAATCTGGGTCAACTGTCAAGGCCTGTCTCACGCTTACTTGTTACATATACCGCCTGTTCTGCAAATATATTCGGGGCGAATCTGACCGGGCTGACGCTCGTTTTGATCAGGGGGATTTTCTTTTCAACTTTTACCCCGAGTTCTTCACAGAACCGGTCGAAATCCTTAAGCGAAAGACAATGGATATTCGGCGAGCTGTGCCACGGGAAGGGCAGTTGCTTTGTCTCCGGCGCCCGGCCGCGAAACAAAAGCTGCAGCCTGCAACGCCAGTGGGCAAAGTTTGGAAAGCTCACAATCACCCTCCTGGCCACACGCAAAAGCTCTTTGAAAACCTTTTGGGGATTATTCACCGTTTGCAGTGTTTGTGAAAGTATCGCGTAATCGAAGCTGTCGTCTAAGTACTGGCTCAATCCGCGCTCGACATCGCGGTGAATCGTCGGCAGACCCCGCCTTATGCAGTGGGTTACAAGCTCCTCATCGAGCTCAACGCCCTCACCGGCAATATTCTTGTCCTCTATCAGCCTCGCCAACAGCTCACCGTCGCCGGCGCCGACGTCCAGCACCCTGCTGTGCGGCTCTATAAGTGATTCGATTAGCTCATAATCGACCCTTGCTCTCTTTGTCTGCTCAAGAGATTCGGCGGTATGTTTACACTCGAAATCTTTGAATATATGTTTGCCCGGATTATTGATTTGGTAGTGCGTGGCGTCAATGAAGCCGCTAATCAGCAATCCCAGCTTCTCCGGTTCGAGAAGAAAGGCATCATGTCCGTACGACGAATCGATATCACAGTAACTGACGTCCTTGCCGCCGGCAGCTAAGGCATTGACTATTTCTTCCGACTGGGCGGGCGTAAAAAGCCAGTCGCTTTCAAAGCTGACAATCAAAAATCTGCACGTTGCCGGCTCAAAGGCCTGTCGAAGTGACCCATACTCCTTCGCCAGGTCGAAATAATCCATCGCTTTGGTGATGTAGAGATAGCTGTTGGCGTCGAATCTTTCAACGAAGCTCTGGCCCTGGTAGTCTAAGTATGTCTCGACGGTGAATTCCGAGTCAAAATCGTATCTGTAATCAGCGGCGCTTCGTAGCTCTCTGCCGAACTTCCGGCGCATGCTCTCTTCGGATAGATAGGTTATATGGCCTATCATCCTCGCTATGGCAAGGCCGCGGGCCGGGCCGTCTTTATCATGGTACCGGCCGTCAGCAAAGTTCGCATCTGCAAGTATCGCGTTTCGCCCGACCGCGTCGAATGCGACGGATTGGGAGCTTAGCCTGGTTGTCGAGGCCGCAACAATAACCGACTTCACAAAATCCGGATACGTAATCGCCCACTGAAGGACCTGCATACCGCCCATCGAGCCGCCGATTACCATTAGCAGTTGTGTGATGCTGAGCCTATCCAGCACCAGCTTTTGCACATCGACCATATCCGCAATGGTGATCATTGGGAAATCAATCCCGTAGGGCTTACCCGTAGCCGGGTTTATGTCTGATGGCCCGGTCGTTCCGCTGCAACTGCCTAAGATATTCGAGCAGATGACGAAGTATTTGTTCGTGTCAATAGCCTTGCCCGGCCCGACCATAATATCCCACCAGCCGGCCTTTTTATCATCCGCCCTGTTGTAACCGGCCACGTGAGCGTCGCCGCTGAGCGCATGGCAGAGAAGGATTACATTGTCCCCGGCCTCATTGAGCCGGCCGTAGGTTTCATACGCAACGTCAACGGGGGCCAGAGTCTTTCCGCACTGAAGCTTTAACGGCTTGTCGGCTTCAACCACCCGGACCGTTTTGGTCTCAACTATACCAACAGAATTTGTCAAATCGGCTGCCATATCGCCCATAGGATAACTAATACCCTGTGGATTTCCTATATGATTATTTGGCTGCTTGCCTGCCTGCGTTGTTGTGTATATGTCAAATGTCAACGTGGTAACGTGCATTTTATCCTTCCGGAAGGGCAAGTCAGATACAATCACTTTTTGCAAATCAGGACCAGTAGGTTGGTATGTGTGTCGCAATTCTGCTGGAATGTGCTGTTTGGCCGGCATTTTTTTGTGTTTTGGCGAAATTTTTCATAAAAAACGGCTCTATGAGTGCTCACTTAACCTCCTTTTGCGTAAACATTTATGATTCTGACTGCCGCAGCCCCTGTGTCGGAAAGAAAATTTTTTCCGAAATCTCCGAAATTTCTCTTGACATTTCCGAAACTTATGGTAAATTGTATTTTATGGTAAGGAACATGACCTCAGCAACCAGAAGAGGAAGACAACGAAAAACCTGAACCCGGCATATCCTCCGGTTTGACGGCCTGCAGTGGTCGTGGGAGCAAAAGCTTGCTGCCTCTCAAAGAGTAAGGGTGAAAACCTTGGGCAATTTGGTTTTCATGGGCTATGGCCGGAAGGTTGTATCAGTAGAAAGAATACCACTTCGACATAAACCTTCCGGCCGAGTCCAACCGTCAATTTGACCGGTTATTGTTTTGTGGCTTTGGTGGACAGAGAATTGGAAAGCTATGAGTCAATAATTTTTAGAATAGTACACTTTCTCCTCCAGCGGCAAGGATGTATATCGTCAAGGGGGATAGGGCGAAATTTCCAGTGTTTTGACGATATACGCAGGCTCGGCCGGATGAATGGGGTGGCATCCGGCCGACCATCTTGCCGACAACCAATAAACAATCCCCACCTGTCAGATTGATATCCAAAAGCCCATTGATGATGTTTTGTTGGCTTTATTTGGTCTTACCCGTTACAGGTCGGCCATTTCCAGAACCGTGGATATGTGCCGCTCCCACCCCAGAGACATAATATGAATCCCCTGACATAAGCCCTTCAGCTCTTTAATCAGGCGCGCGGAGATTTCGAGGCTTTTTTCAACTCTTTTTTCTTTCTCCACACCAGCTAACTCATTAATAATCGCATCAGGAACATGAATTCCCGCAACGTTTGCATTCATAAACTTGGCCATAGCGGGCGATTTTAGAAACACAAGCCCGGCCATAACCGGAACCTTCACATGCTTTACTTTTTCCATAAAATTGGCAAACTTATCCACTTCATAAACCGACTGAGTCTGAAAAAACTGCGCCCCGGCCTCGGCCTTTTTCTGCATTTTTATAATCTGAGGTTCCAACGGGTCTGCACCCGGATTCACCACTGCACCGAGGCAAAATTGCGGCCGCCGGCCTTCCAGGTCGTTACCGGCCATATCTTTGCCGTCCATCAAGGCCTTGACCGCCAACAGCAGCTGTACCGAATCCAAATCAAACACGGGCATCGCCTGAGGATGGTCGCCCAATGTTGGATGGTCCCCGGTAAGGCACAGCAGGTTCTCAATACCCAACACGGCGGCACTTAAGACATCCGACTGCAAAGCCAGACGGTTGCGGTCCCGGCAGGTAAGCTGCATGATCGGCTCAAGGCCTCTGTCCTTCAAGAGCCGGCAGGTCGCCAGTGAACCGACCCGCATCACCGAACTCTGCAAATCGGTAACATTGAAAGCATCAACCTTATTCTGCAGAGGCACTAATTCGTCGATGACTTTTTCAATCTCTATACCCTTGGGTGGCCCAACTTCACAGGTGATAACACACTTACTTTGTTTGAAACGCTCAACAAGCTTCATAGCTCAAAATGCCTCCATTTTGTTTTCGTTTACTTCTCTAAATCATAAAACGAGGTTTTCCGCAGGCTTTCGGCAGGCAGCATTTTGCTGTGGTCCCTCGGCTTATAAGCCTTCTGTAGGTTTTCTAATCGCCCGAGTTTTTCCAGCCGTTCATAAATCAGCTGCCACCCGCAGTCTTTTTCAGAGTCAACTTCACACTTTCCATCCTGAGCCCCACCGCAGGGCCCGTTAAGCAGACTTTTGGCACAGAAAGTGATTGGACAAATACCTCCGGTATAATCCAAAGCGCAATCCCCACATGCCTGGCAGCGCTCATCCGACGGCCAAAGCCCCTGCAAGCCGCCCAGCGATACCGTGTTTGCCGCCGGGTGGACAACCTTATCCACCACCTTCGAAACTGCCTGGACCCCGACCCCGCAGGTCATCGCCAAGATAGAATCCGCCCGCTTGAGCTTGTCCATCTCCCTGGCGAGCCTCGTGGCTACCAGCATCTTATTGCAAAGAAAATCCACCAAAAGCGTGCTTGTCACGTTCTTGCCTGCTTTTTCCAACTCAGCTTTGATTGCCGAAAGTGCCTTTTCGCCTCCGGTTTCGCAAACGTCCGCGCAACCGTTGCAGGCCAGCAGGAAGATATTCTGCTCGTCGCCGAGGCAATCCAGAATTTCATCCATCGGCTTATTCTCTGTGTACAGCATCTTCGATTTCCTCTAATACTTTCTTAATAATTTGCGGGATACTTTCCCTCACCGGTTCCGTCAATTCCAAGCCACAATTCCATTCTGCCGGTTCGATACCAATAATTACGACTTCCTCCGGTGCTCGACCCGTTTTTTCCGCAGCGCCCAGAGCATCAATTAAACCAACCTGATGTAAACTGATTTTCGATTCGCCGCCTTGCCCGAATATCTGTGTTAGTTTTTCCTTTTCGCTGCCCCTGAATCGGGCTTTATAAATGGTGCCAGGTTTCTTGCCGGCTCTTAAGGCGTCAATGACCACGAGTTTATCCAGGCCTTTCTGTGGCAAGAGTATGTCCAGGCCGGCGGTTCCGCCGTCAATAACTTCCACGCTGGCGGGCAGGTCCTGTTTCTGCAATTCTTCAGCTATGTGGACGCCGATACCCTCGTCTTTTAAGAGAATATTGCCGAGACCGAGAATCAAAACGCTTCCGCTGTCACTGTGATTTCTCTTTGGCCTTGTCGCCAAACCTGTATCTGTTTTTACCTGCGTATCAAACAGCTTTGAATACTCCTAACTCATTTCTCTTGGCGTCGAGTAGATGCACCGAGCAGGCCAAACAAGGGTCAAACGCCCGCACGATTCGGACGAGTTCAAACGGATTATCCTTATCTCTAACTTTAGTGCCTATTATTGCCTGTTCGACTGCTCCGGGTTGGCCTTTATCATCTTTCGGCGATGCATTCCAGGCCGTAGGTGTAATAACCTGATACCGGTCAATTTTCTTGCCCTTGATAGTCATCCAGTGTCCTACCGAACCACGTGGAGCCTCTGTTAAGCCCACACCTTCACTCTCCTCGGGTATCTTGTGCTCAACGATAACGGGTTCGGCCGGCTTTAGCGCGCACAGCCAATCCACCATAGCATCGCCTACAAATTTGGCTTCCAAAGCCCTCGCCCCGTGTCGGCCAAGCACCGAAAACAGAGCTTCGGCGCCGGCACCAAGCTGGCCAAGCAGCGAATCAACGAGTTCTTTTACCTTTGCATCACCCTGTACATAATTGTTTACCATTCGTGCCAAAGGTCCGAGTTCAGCCACCTGGCCCTTATAACGCGGGGACTTCAGGAATGAATAGGCTTCTTTCTTGTCAAGCTGCGGCTTTGTTTCTCCCTGGGCCGGGTTTTTTCCTGAGCTGGAATCCGCATACCAGGAATGTGTTACATCCTCAGTTATATTCTCCTTGGCAAACGGTTCAGGTTTCAAATCCTGCGAAACAACTCCGGCCTTGAATAACCGCCCGGTTGGCAAATCGAATCCCCCATAAGTAAGCAGTCTTCCACAGCCTTTGCCGATACCAAAGTAATCGTCGTAGTTTTGGGCCACGGCTATCACATCCGGAATATACACATTGTCAACAAAATCCCGTATTTCATTCAGCCGCCAGAGGAAATTGGTTATCTTATCCTCAGTAGGCTTTTCGGTAACACCGCCGGGGACGATGCCCACATTATGCGGCATCTTACCGCCGAAGATTGACAGCATCTCCTGACATTTGCGCCGGATATCCAGCGCCTGCACGTAATGGCTCACCAATTCGGCATTTGCCTTGCCGGATATGCGGTAATCCCCTTCGTAACGAGGCACGAAGGGCGATAACCCTCCAAGCGCACCGACCGCATCCACATAGTCCAATGCCGCAAGGTGATAGAAATGCAGAATATGAGACTGCAGGAAGTTTGCACCTAAGACAATCGCTCGAATCAGCTTTGCGTTATCCGGAGCTTTATCTGTTAGTCCAAATGCATCGTCGGTACACAAAGCCGACGCGGTAGCGTGAGAGGTGGGACAGACGCCGCATATCCGCTGGGTCAGCCGATTGGCGTCACGAGGGTCTCTGCCCTGCAGGATTATCTCAAAACCCCGAAAAAGCGTCCCGGCACTTTTAGCGTCTTTCACCACGCCGTCATCCACCACCGCTTCGATGGCCATATGGCCTTCTATTCTTGTTATCGGGTCGATTATTATTCTCTTACTCATTTGAGGTCCTCAAAAGTAACTTTTTCGTACATCGGCGACGTACCATCCGGAAATTCCGGCTCAACACACCCCAGGCACGGAGAGCCCGCTTTGATACACCAGCTCACGCCGTTGTTCCATTGCCTTATGGCACAGTCCGCATTAGTGTAATGCCCTTTACAGCCTAATTTGTACAGGCAGCCTGCGTCGCCTAACTTCTCGGCGAATTTACCCTTATCAAAATCCGCCCGTCTCGGACAGTTCTCGTGAATCAGTTGTCCATAGAAAAGCTTCGGCCGCCCAACATTATCCAACTGGACCGCATCCAGGCCTGAGAACAGGATCACCGATACCGTCCCTGTGAACCACTCCGGATGCAGGGGACAGCCCGGCAGATTCACCACCGTGGTACCGATACCCTTCTCGGCGAATAGTTCCTTTACCCCTTTGCAATTGGTCGGGTTGGGTTTTGCTGCCGGAATACCGCCATAAGCAGCGCATGTGCCTATTGCAATAGTCAGCAATGCGTTCGCTCCAAGTTCCGCTACGCTCTTTTCAATGGTAAGGTGCTTGCCATCTCTCTCGCCAATACTGCCGTAAAGCCCTTCCTGGGCCGTCGGAATCGCTCCTTCCACAACTAATATGTAGCCGCCCTTTCTATCTTTTTCGGTGTCCTTCAAGACCTCAATGACAGGCTCTCCCTGACCGCCCATTATCGTCGCGTGGAATATTAGATTAAGTTGATGTCCCGGCACAACCTCATCCAGCAAAAGATTCTGAATCTTTGGGCTTACCGCATTCAAAACAGATACGGAACAGCCCGTACAGCCAGCTCCCTGCAACCAAACCACCGGATACTTTTTGGTAACCATTCTCTTTCCTTTCTAACCATCTGGGGTACTGATATCGCCAGCGAAACTGACCGCTCCAACTGGATTCCTACGAGGAATCTTGCCCTGTGGTTTTATTGTTTACTATTCATAATTCTGCGACGGGCCGGTATTCCTGTTCTTAACTTCCGCTACTTGGGAAGAACACGGTTCCTTCGACAGAGTATTTACCCTCAGGAACAAAACTCCCAAACGTGTTATATTACTGAACTGAGCTACAGGATGCAACGAAATTTTCTATAACGTTGACGCCAACTGGCGATGAACAATCAAATCCGTTTCAAAAAGGGCGGCGGGTGCATCTGTAGTTTGTAGGTAACAAAAGCCCTCCAACAGGTGAATTTTGAACAAATTTCGGTTAAACTTGTTCAAAAAAGTTCAAACAATAACATTGCCAT
>JGI10211J14876_10000168_pt1 | contig 26226 bp, 29 predicted proteins | sample Etolagsediment_FD_14876 | JGI IMG/M metagenome (IMG submission 14876)
TACACATTAAATTCTTGAATCGGATGGTTACTATTAACTGGCCGGATCTCATCTTCTCTCAAGACTCCGATAAGGAGATTAAAATAAAAGAAAAAATATTGATATTGCATTACCTGAATAATGCTAAAAAAGAAGACCTGACAGAAGAGCTGATTGCCTATCAGGAAATTCCTTCAGCAAGGTTTTACCTCAGCGCCTTTAACGCCAGATCAAGAGATCCATTTATTGCCGCGTTTGGTGAAAATCCGGATAAGCTACCAATAGTGGCACAGGAACTTTTCGATGCACAAATAGCATCCATGGGAGATGCAGCTGTCACCATTCAAGCGTTTCCAAAGGTACCCATAACCCTTATTATATGGCGAGGAGATGAGGAATTTCCACCGAATGGAACAATTCTATTTGATAGCTTAATCAAGGATAATCTTCTCTCTGCCGAGGATATTTCTGAACTCGTCAGCATGATTGTGTATCCTCTGATAGCAAAGGCTCAATAAAAAACGTAAGGCTTCGCCCCATAAGAATTGAGAAAGAAAAACACAATGTGCCACAAACAAAGGACATCTGACCATCATGAAAATTGCTATTAGCGGCAAAGGGGGTGTGGGTAAAACAACATTTGCCGCCTTCCTGATAAAATCTTTGCAAATGAGGGGGAAATCCGTGCTGGCAATTGATGCCGACCCTGATGCAAATCTTGCCCAGGCCCTAGGTGTGAAGAATGCCTCTAAAATAACGCCTATCTCTAAGATGAAATCCCTTATCGAGGAAAGGACTGATTCAAAGGTTGGAACCATGGGGGGCTTTTTTAAATTAAACCCGACGGTAAGTGATTTGCCGGAAAAGCTTTCCGTAGAGGTTGATGGTGTAAAACTAATGGTCTTAGGCGGGGTCAAGGCGGCAGAAGGTGGCTGTATTTGCCCTGAAAGCGTTCTTTTGAAGGTTCTTGTCACGCATTTAATCCTTACTCGAGATGAGGTTGTGATTCTGGATATGGAGGCAGGCTTGGAACATCTGGGTAGAGGAACGGCACGGGCCGTTGATAAAATGATAGTGGTTGTTGAGCCGGGAAGGAGAAGTATGGAAACTGCTCATGAAATAAAAAGATTATCTGAGGAGCTTGGAATCAAGGATTTGCTCATTGTGGGAAACAAGATCAGGTCTCAAAAAGATAAGGATTTCCTGCGTAACAACATGGATGACTTTCATTTCTTAGGGTTTCTGCCATTCAACGATGCTATTATACAGGCGGATTTGGATGATAAGCCTCCTTATGAAATGAATCCTGATGGACTGGAAATCGTTTCTCAAATGATAAAAGAAAATTTTAAGGAAAATTGATCGGGGATCTATTATGGAAAAACGGGTTCACAATTTTAATCCAGGCCCTGCAACCTTACCGCTACCGGTTTTAAAGGAAATAAAAGAGAATTTTCTTAACTTCTCTGGCTCAGGCATGTCTATTATAGAGACCAGCCACCGCTCTCCCTTATTCGATGAAGTTCTCAATGACGCGGTTAATAGAACAAAACGACTGCTGGGCTTAGATGAAAATTACCATGTCCTTTTTATGCAAGGAGGCGCGAGCCTGCAATTCTGTATGATTCCCATGAATCTTGCCTTACCAGGGAGACCCTTGAACTTTATAAATACCGGCACCTGGTCAACAAATGCTATTAAAGAGGCTCGGATTCAGGGAAAAGATGTGAGGGTTATTGCCTCATCAGAGGATAAGGATTTTTCATACCTCCCGTATGATTACACCGTAGACAAACCTATGATTACACCGTAGACAAAAAGGCATCGTATCTTCACTTTACCTCAAACAATACTATCAAGGGAACACAGTGGCAAGAATTTCCTCATGGAGAGGATATACCACTGATTTCAGATATGTCCTCTGATTTTATGAGTCGTCCCATCGATATAAAGCCATTTGGCCTTGTGTATGCAGGCGCACAAAAAAATATCGGCCCATCAGGTATAGCAATGGTTATCATCAGGGAGGATATGCTCCAAAGGGTTCCGGATACCTTGCCGACTATGCTCAAGTACACAACCTACAAAGACAACGGGTCTCTCTTCAATACTCCTCCCACATTTGCTATTTATGTTATAGATTTAATGCTTAAGTGGCTTGAGGAAACAATCGGTGGACTGAAAGAAATAGAGCGGATAAATAAGCAAAAGGCCTCCTTGATATATGACGTCATAGATAATAGCGATATCTATCATGGTACAACAGAGGTGAGCAGTCGTTCCCTGATGAATATTACCTTTCGCCTGCCTGATAAAAAATTAGAAGAAAGGTTCCTTGCTGAGACCATACAAAACGGATTCGTTGGCCTTAAAGGTCACAAGTCTGTGGGTGGTTGCAGGGCCTCTCTATACAATGCTCTTACTATAGACAGTGCAACAGAGCTCGCCACATTTATGCGAGAGTTCGAAAAAAAATCTATCTGAGACAATGATACAAAGAAAAAAAATAGCAGAGCTCATCGATTCAAACGATTTCGGATCAGAAGTGACTATTATGGGATGGGTAAAGACGAAGAGAGACTCAAAAGGAGGGTTCTCTTTTCTTGAGATAAATGATGGCTCTACCATAAAAAACATACAGGTACTAGCTGAAAGCACAATGGCTAATTACACCGATGAGATTATAAGATTGACAACCGGCTGCTCGGTTACTGTGAAAGGTATTTTAGCAGAATCACCGGGCAAGGGACAAAAGGCGGAAGTGCAAGCAACAGAGGTAAAAGTAGTTGGCTGGACTGATCCTGATACATATCCATTGCAAAAAAAGAGGCACTCTTTCGAATATCTGAGAACAATAGCTCACCTCAGAGCAAGAACAAACACCTTTGGGGCGGTGGCGAGAATCAGGAATGCCATGAGCTATGCCATTCATAGCTTTTTTCAGGAAAGAGGCTTTCTCTATCTTCACTCCCCAATCATTACAGGCAGCAATTGTGAGGGTGCCGGTGATATGTTTAAGGTAACGACCCTTGATCTTCAGGGAATGAAAAACATGGGTGGTACAGTAGATTTTACAGAAGATTTTTTTGGTAAACCAGCCAATTTGACGGTCAGCGGGCAGTTAGAAGCAGAGGTCTATGCCCTTGCCTTGGGTAATGTATATACCTTTGGCCCAACCTTTAGGGCCGAAAATTCAAACACTTATCGACACTTAGCCGAGTTCTGGATGGTTGAGCCTGAGATGGCATTCTGCGATCTCAAGGAAAACATAGACCTCGGCGAGGATCTCATCAAAAGCACGCTTGCCTCTATTGTAAAAAACTGTACGGATGATATAGATTTCTTTAATCGTTTTGTTGATAAAAATCTTATATCTACCATTGATACTATTCTTCACAAAAGCTTTGAGCGCCTTACCTACACAGAAGCAATCGAGTTATTATCGAAAGCGAGAAAACAGTTTGAATTTGCTCCTGGGTGGGGAAAAGACATACAGTCAGAACACGAGCGGTATCTGTGCGAGTATTTTAAAAAGCCCGTGACAGTGACTGATTATCCAAAAGAAATAAAGCCCTTTTACATGAAAGTGAATAAAGACGATACAACAGTAAAGGCCATGGATATTCTCCTTCCAGGAATTGGTGAAATTATCGGGGGCAGTCAGCGGGAAGATGTGTATGACACCTTGCTCAACAGGATAGTTGAAGCAAACTTGGATCCTGCTGATTACTGGTGGTATCTGGATCTCAGAAAGCATGGGACCGTTATTCATTCCGGTTTTGGTCTGGGTTTTGAGCGCCTCATGCAGCTTGTAACCGGCTTAGCCAATATCCGGGATGTAATCCCCTTCCCCAGAACACCAAAAAATCTTGAGTTTTAGCTGCTATCCATTATGGATTTACCCTTTCAACCACCACAAATCTATACGGTGGGCGCCCTGACCGTAGAGATAAAATCCCTCCTTGAGGAAAAATATGATTTTGTGTGGGTAGAAGGAGAAATTTCAAACTTTGCCCACCCTTCTTCCGGGCACTATTACATGACCCTTAAAGATGAGCATGCCCAGATCAGGGCAGTCATGTTCAGAGGGCAGGCATATTACCTTAAATTTATGCCAGAAGATGGGATGAAGGTAATTGTGAGGGGCAGAATAGGTTTATATGAACCCAGGGGAGAATATCAAATTATTCTCGACTATTTGGAGCCTCTGGGCGTGGGTGCACTTGCCGCTGCATTTGAACAGGTAAAAAAGAAATTATTCCTTGAAGGGGTATTTGACGAGGAGAAAAAAAGACCCATCCCATTTTTGCCAAAAAGAATTGCTGTAATCACCTCTCCTACAGGAGCAGCTGTGAGAGATTTCTTAAGAATCTCTTATCGAAGAATGTCTCATCTGGATGTAACAATAGTCCCGGTCAGGGTTCAGGGTGATGAGGCGACGGCTGATATTGTAGAAGCCCTCAACATAGTAAACAGAGAGCTTGATGTTGATGTGATTGTCGTTACAAGAGGTGGCGGTTCGTTGGAAGACTTATGGCCCTTTAACCAGGAAGAAATAGCATACGCAATAAGGCACTCAACAATCCCTGTTGTCTCAGCAGTTGGTCACGAAGTAGATGTGACCATCTCTGACCTGGCAGCAGATCTCAGGGCACCTACACCATCGGGTGCCGCTGAACTCATTGTACAAAAAAAGGGAACCCTCGAGAAAAATATTAAAAGTCTCTCATTGAGGATTGAGATGGCCCTCAATAGCATTATTGAAAGAATCAAAGTTAAAGCAACAAATCTGGCCTCTCGAATAAGGGATCCGAGACGCAATCTTGCTGATATCTGGCTCAGGCTCGACGAAATATACAACCGTTTACTCAAAACGGAAAAAACCTGTATTAATGATAACATCAAATACCTTACAAAAATTAATGAAACACTCGTGTTAAATAGTCCCTCTCATGCTATCACTATGCGATCTCAGGAATTGGCCTTCCATAATCGCTCTCTTACGCAGGCCCTAAACGGCTTTTTAGATAAAAAAGGGAGAACCATTCGCTCCATTAAGGATCGGCTGGATTCATTAAACCCTTTATCTATCCTGCAAAGAGGGTATAGTATCACCAGAAAACTGCCTGAGATGAATATTGTCAAGGATTCTGTGCAAGTAAAAACTGGTGACGAAGTCAGCATCCTGCTTGCCAAAGGCAGTATCAAAGGCCTTGTAAAAAAGACTGGGAAGTAGCTGATCAAAAGTTTAAGGAAGTAGTTTGAAATTCACTAGATTTTGAGAAATTACATGGAGAAAGGCGAGTCAATGGAAAAAAAATGGTATGTACTTCTGACAGCTTTATTATTCTTCTTCCTATCACCTGTAGAAACACGCCCTTCATCTGGCCTTGATGTTACCCTCACGCCATCCACAATCGGTCAGGGTGAAGTAGCCCTTTTATCTATTCAGAAATTGGGGAAAGCCAAACCCACTGTAAGCTGGATGGGGAAAAAGATTGCCCTTCTCTCAGATAACAAAAATGATGCTTGGGCAGGCTTTATCGGGGCTGATTTGACTACAAAGCCAGGAAGGTATAACATTAACATTACATTTTCTGACAGCACCAGACCACATGCAATAACAGTGAGTGTGCCCTCAAGGGATTATGGCAGCAGACGGCTGACTCTCCCAAAAAAAATGGTTGAGCTTGATTCAGATACCCTAAAAAGGGCAAGAGAAGAATCTAAAACAGTGAAAGGGCTTTTTGTAAGCTCTGGTAAAAATCCATTATGGATGGGAAAGTGGATAAGGCCGGTGCCTGGCATGGTTGTAAGTCCTTTTGGGCGTCGATCCATCATTAATGGCATGGAGAGGTCCCCACATTCAGGTACTGATTTTAAAGCGGCAGAGGGTGACCCGATCAAGGCCACGAATAGAGGAACAGTAGTTCTCGTGGCACATCTTTTTTTTAGTGGCCTGAGTATAATTATTGATCATGGGGGAGACATTCAAAGCATGTATTTTCATTTAAGCAAGGATTTTGTGAAGGTAAGTCAATTAGTGGAAAAAGGTACTGTTATTGGCCTTGCTGGTTCTTCAGGAAGAGTAACCGGACCTCATCTCCATTTTGGTATACGGCTAAATAATGGACGAATTGACCCTATAAAACTAATTAAGATAAGTGGGGGATTAGAAAGATAATGAAAGAAAACAAATTTGAAGATGCGATGAGAGAACTGGAGGATATTGTAAAACGACTGGAAAACGGTGATCTACCCCTGGAAGAATCTCTCAAGATCTTTGAGAAAGGGATTGCGTTATCACGATTTTGTTTTAACAAATTAGAAGAAGCAGAAAAAAGAGTATCTATCCTGATTAAAGATGAGGGCGGCATGAGAAAAGAACCATTTGAATATGAGGCAAATGAAGGTGTCGACAACAATTAAACACTATCTCGATGAAAGAAAAAATCTCGTAGATAAGGCACTGCAAAAATTCATGCCCACCCCATCCGGACTGGCGAATGATGTTATCAGGGCAATGAATTATAGCCTCTTTGCCGGAGGAAAGAGAATCAGGCCGATTCTCTGCATAGCCGGTGCAGAGGCAGTTGGAGGATCTACCGATAGTGTTGTTCCTGTTGCCTGCGCAATCGAACTCATTCATACCTATTCCTTGATTCACGACGATCTTCCGGTAATGGATAATGACGACCTTCGGAGAGGGAAGCCAACAAACCATAAGGTGTTTGGGGAGGCAGTAGCACTTCTGGCTGGAGATGGCCTGCTAACCCTTGCATTTAACCTGATGGCAGGCTATGGAGCAGAAAAAGAGGTTGAGAAAAAAGCATTGTTAAGGGTAATAGATTTGATTGCCTCAGCTGCTGGCTACAAAGGAATGGTAGGCGGACAGGTAGTGGATATCACCTACGAAGGGAAAGAGTCAAACCCCACTGTGGTGGAATACATCCATAGACACAAAACTGCATCCCTTATAGCTGCCTCTGTTACAGCAGGAACCATTCTGGCAGGAGGCAATACGGATGAGGAAAAATCTATTAACAGCTATGGACAGCAAATAGGACTGGCCTTTCAAATAGCCGATGATATCTTAAACGTAGAAGGTGACAGAAAAGTTATTGGCAAAGGAACAGGGAGTGATAAGGACAAAGGAAAGATAACCTATCCGTCTGTCTTTGGAACCGCTGAGTCAAAAATTATTCAAAAAGAACTCATTAAAAATGCAATGGATTCTCTCAAAAGATTTGATACCAGGGCAGAACCACTAAGAGACCTGGCTCGATATATTATTAACAGAAAGTTATAAGTGCCTAAAGTTAATAGGTGAACCCAAGTTAATTTGATTGTAACAATTTAGATTTTTGAAAGACGGCAGTGGATAAATAGTATCAATTTTTTCAAATACATAAAATGTTACATTTGCTTTAATTATCAAAATTTTAGTTCACTTTAGACACTTACAATTTTAGTTCACTTTAGGCACTTACAAAATGAAACAGGATAATAAAAACAACAGATCAACCAAGAGTTTCCTTGATCATATAAATAGTCCGATCGATTTGAAAGGACTAACAATAGCCGATTTAGAGATGCTGGCCAGTGAAATACGGGACCTTATTGTTGAAACGGTTTCACGAAATGGAGGACACCTGGCACCAAGCCTGGGTGTGGTGGAATTAACCATTGCGCTCCACTACGTGTTCAATGCGCCACACGATATAATTATCTGGGATGTCGGTCACCAGGCATATGCCCATAAGATTATCACCGGCCGAAGAGAAAGATTCCATACGTTAAGGAAACACAAAGGGATAAGTGGATTTCCCAAAAGAGAAGAAAGTCCTTACGATTCATTTAACACCGGTCATTCCGGAACCTCTATCTCTGCTGGTCTGGGAATCACAATAGCCAAATCTATTAAGGGAGATACCAATAAGGTCATAACAATTATTGGGGATGGTGCCATGACTGCCGGTATGGCATTTGAGGCCCTTAATCAGGCAGGTCACATGGAAAGGGATTTGGTGGTTATCCTTAATGATAATGAGATGTCAATAGCCAAAAACGTTGGGGCATTATCCTCCTATATCAGCCGAAAGATATCAGAACCCCGGTTCGTTAATCTAAAAAAGAGCCTGGAGAATTTTTTTCGCTCAATACCAGGTGTTGGCAAAAATGTATCTGCCCTATTGAAAAAGAGTGAGGATTCCCTGATTAGCCTTCTCACGCCGGGCATGCTTTTTGAGGCCCTGAAATTTAGATACATAGGCCCAATTAAAGGGCATGATATTAATCTTCTTATCAAGACCTTTAAGGACGTATCCTTGTTAGAGGGGCCGGTTCTTGTTCATGTATTGACTACCAAAGGCAAGGGGTATGAACCGGCTGAAAAAGATCCCACATCGTTTCATGGGATTGGCTCTTTTGATATAGCCACAGGCTTGCCTAAGAAAAAATCCGCTCAAGACCCACCATCGTATACAGAGGTTTTTGGCAAAACCATGATTGACTTGGCCGGTAAAGATGAAAACCTTTTTGCCATTACTGCAGCCATGCCTGAAGGCACAGGGCTTACCGAGTTCGCCAGTGTATATCCAGATCGCTTTATAGATGTGGGTATTGCTGAGCAACATGCTGTAACCTTTGCTGCAGGCCTGGCTACAGAGGGATTTAAACCTGTGGTTGCCATCTATTCCACCTTTCTACAGCGCTCCCTTGACCAGGTAATTCATGATGTGTGTCTCCCTAACCTGCCTGTCATCTTTACCCTCGACAGGGGTGGCCTCGTCGGTGAGGATGGGCCAACTCACCATGGTACCTTTGATCTCTCTTACCTCAGAATCATCCCAAACATGACTATCATGGCCCCAAAGGATGAAAATGAATTAAGGCATATGTTATACACCGCACTTAATGCCCATAGCCCGGTTGCTCTTCGTTATCCGAGAGGGAAAGGCATTGGTGTTCCAATAGACAATGAGTATAAAAAAATCCCCATCGGCGAGTCAGAGATTCTAACTGATGGAAAAGATTGTCTCATCTTAGCCCTTGGAAACAGAGTCCACCCTTCCCTTGATGCTGCGATGGATCTAAAAAAGGAAGGGTACTCAGTGAGTGTCGTTAACTGTCGATTTGTAAAACCATTGGATCCGCGACTATCTGACATGGCTGCACGTATTAGAAAAGTTCTCATCGTAGAAGAAAATACACTTCACGGTGGATTTGGAAGTGGTATTCTGGAGTTCTTTGCTGATCAGGGATTGTCAAATATGATAATTAAGCGGCTTGGGATTCCGGATACGTTTGTTGAACATGGACCCCAAGACCTTTTACGAGAACAATGCGGGATTGACAGAAACAAGATCATAGAAGAGGCCAGAAAGCTTTGTAACTACGATAGAAATGACAAATCAAATCCAAATGAGTAAATGTCAAAACCCGCATTCATAAGTTATGTTTGTTTTGGATTTTGAGCCTTGACATTTGAAATGTAATTTCTGACTGCCATGATCCAGCTCAAGAAAAGACTTGATCATCTTCTGGTTGAAAAAGCGTTAATTGAGAGCAGGCAAAGGGCAAAAGGATTAATAATGGCCGGCATGGTCACGGTTGATGGAAAAATGGTAGATAAACCCGGCCATCTTATACATCCCTCGTCTTCCATTACCATCATTGGTCCTGATCATCCCTATGTGAGCAGGGGTGGATTGAAACTCGAAGCAGCCTTAAAAGAGTTTTCAATAGATGTAACGGGACGTACCATTTTGGATGTGGGGGCATCCACTGGAGGATTTACCGACTGCCTCCTTCAATATGGTGCAAAAAAGGTAATTGCTGTTGATGTAGGGTATGGACAACTGGCATGGTCACTCAGAAAGGATCCACGGATTGTGGTATTAGAGAGAACCAATATCAGGCAGCTATCAAAATCAGAAATAGAAGAACATATTGATGGGGCAGTAATTGATACATCATTTATTTCATTAAGAACAGTCGTACCCGCCACATTAAAACATCTTGAAAAAAATGGTTTCATCCTTGCACTTATTAAGCCACAATTTGAGGCAGGGAAAGGTGTGGTGGGAAAGGGTGGCGTAATTCGAGATACAGATGTGCAAAAAGGTATTGTGAATGATTTGATCGCCCACTTTAAGGAATCAGGCCTGGCTGTTCACGGAACACTTGAATCCCCCATCAGAGGGGCCAAGGGAAACAGAGAGTTTTTTATATATCTTACCTGCCTCCAAGCTTAATTGAATGGCAACCTTCACCTGTTCCGTTTTGTAGCCACATTCTTATGACGAGCCAGGAACGTCAGATTCGTTTTAATCTTCTCCTCTCCTTCAGCCAGGTCATCACGCGATTTAATGTTGAAATGAAAGACAAAGCGTTTCACCCATCCGCAGTAGCTTCTCTCTGTGCGAATCGAATAGTGTCGCCGCCGCATCACATCATGCATGTCATCGAGAATCTTCCTTGACAGAGCTTTCTTCCTATTTTATCGTTTTTTTACGATCAGAAAGAGTATACTACTCTATTGAATAATGAAAATAAGCAAATTTGCCTGTTTGTCAGTTCAATATCAGGATATCAGGCAAAATTGCCTTATATGTGTAAATGTTATGCAAAGGACAAAAAAATGATGATAGAAGATATTTTCGCAATTTCAGACAATATTAGATATGTAGCTATCTATAGAGATGGAAAGCTTGAAACCCGATCTAAGAGCGGAACGGAAGGAGCAAGTAGTTCGGAGACCGATCGTTATGAAGAGCTTCTTGTTAATCCAACCCTCCTTAAACTATCATCACAACGTGGTGAAATCGATTGTGGTGGTTTGGATTACCTATTAGTGAAATACGGTAATTTCTTTCAATTCATTTTACCAACACCTTGGGGACATGTCTCTGTTTGCATTGAAAAAAGTGCTGACCCCATTTCTATCGGGTTGAAAGTAGCCGAACTGGTAGAAAACCAGAATTACATTGCATAACCTGTCAGTTTAGGTGACAGCCAGATCCGAGCCGTTTTTGCAGAATGGTGAAAATTGAAAATGTGTTGATTTTTTTGAAGTCCGAGGTAGCCCAGGCTGCCCCTGACTTCTGCGAAGGACTTCCTGTACGTATGATAGTTAACAATTTTTATTTTACAATATAGAGTAAATATTATGAGCGATGAAAATAAAACGATTCACGAATTTGACTTCGAGTTAATCTGCGAATATTTTTCAAGCATAGAACGACAAGGGCCGGGTAGCCCTGAGGTAACTATTAAGGCATTGAGCTTTATTGATAATCTAACTATCGATTCCCAAATTGCTGATATTGGTTGTGGAACTGGCGGTCAGACAATGGTATTGGCACGTCATACGTCAGGGCACATTACAGGTATTGACTTGTTTCCTAATTTTATAGACTTATTCAACTTAAATGCTAAGAAATTGAATCTTCAAGATAGAATAAATGGTATTGTAGGTTCAATGGAAAACCTGCCATTTCAGAATGAAGAAATAGACCTAATCTGGTCTGAAGGAGCAATTTATACTATCGGTTTTGTACGCGGCTTGAACGAATGGAATAGGTTCTTGAAAACAGGAGGCTATATTGCCGTTTCAGAGGCATCGTGGTTTACCGATGAACGACCTGTTGAAATCGACAAGTTTTGGCAGGATGCTTATCCGGAGATAGATACTGTTCCTAATAAAATAGCACAAATGCAAAATTCCGGCTATATTCCAATAGCTAATTTTACACTGTCTGAAAATTGTTGGACTGAGCATTTTTATACTCCACAAGTTTCTGCACAGAAAAACTTCTTAAAAAAATATAAAGGTAATAAGATTGCCGAAGAACTCATAGTAAACCAACGTCATGAAGCTGATTTATATTACAAATATAAAGAATATTATGGTTATGTTTTCTATATTGGGAAGAAGATATAAATTACAATCCTAAAGGATTAATCCTGAACATTCTAACAAAGCCATCACTGGATTTTGTTCCGCTGCCACTCCACAAAACCAGTCATGGCAGTCGTTATATGAAATTAGGCCATAAAGATAACTCATTTAAAAAAGGAGGAAATCATGTCCGAAAATTTATATGTCCGATGGGGTTGGCTCAAGGGAATGTATATTTACACTATTGTTGGAGCAGGATTATTTGGATTGGGAATGATTGTTATTCCTGAAGTGATAAAATCGATGTTTAAATGGCCAGCTGAAGAACCAATAGCTTTTGGGATTGTTGGTAGCGTCTATGTGACGTTTGGGCTTTTGTCTATATTGGGCTTGCGGTCTCCTCTTAAATTTGTGCCTGTTCTGTTGATGCAACTTTGCTACAAATCGATATGGTTCATTGGTGTTTTTCTTCCTCTTTTACTTACCGGACAGTTCCCATACTATGCTATCCTTTTCATCATAATATTTGCAACCTATATAATCGGAGACCTGATCGCTATACCTTTTTCTTACGTCTTCACAAAACAACCAGCAAAGTAGGTCCGATTAAAACCTTAGAATATGCGTTTGACTGAGGGGCATAAGTGATTTTATACAACATGCGCATTTGACTTGGAAAGCCGTGCGGCTTTACCAGCAGGTCATGCGCACCGTTATGGGCAATGGCACATTTTAAATGTGCATGGAATAGTAAGAAATTTTCATACATCATTAAATTTCAAAAGGGGGTTCAAATGCCAAAGTCACTTAAAATCGGAATGGTTCTTATGTTGATTTTAGGCTTGTTGCGCATCTTTGCGAGTATTCAAATGGTTGCCACGGGCGAGAAGAACTTAGACAGTGGCGTCTTATTTGCCCTCAATGGGATTGCGATTATCGGAATAACGTTGGGAGCCTATAGAAAGGGAGAGAAATGGTCATGGTGGACTCTCCTTATAATAGTAATGACGGTGCCAATTTATTGCATTTTTGCTCATGGATGGTTGGCGTGGAATATAGTTGGTTTAGTATTATCAACACTCCCTGTCGTTATACCTGCAAAAGCGATTCTTTACCCAAAGCACGATTAACCATAACCTGCGCCTGGACGCAGACGGGCTAAAATAACGCACGCTGGTCAGGCGCGACGTTAATTATTTCAGGCAATGAAGATAAGCGGTACCCATGCTTAGGGTAAGTACTTTGATTTGTATGTGTAATCAAATGATATCGATTTATAGCACATAACCCTCACCCTCCAAGGTACCGCAAAGTAATCTCGTTTTTTTGAATGTCCTTTGGAGACAACCCTTTTATGAAGCGCTCCTTAGTATGAGACCTTATGAGTTCGGAGATGTAAATAAGTTAGCAGGCGTGGGATTTTTTCTGTCATTGATTGGCGCTGAGGCAATGGGTCTTTTGCTCTATTGTGGTCAGAAGAACTACGGATCATTTACATTTGCTCTCCCGTATGTGGTTATTGTACCATTGATTCAGTTGACAGGCCTTGGTTCATCTCTCAAATCGATCCCCTTTGTCGAAGAATGGGGCGATAAGGATTATGCCCAAGGTGGCTTGTTTCTGAATATCCTTTTCCTCTCATTGTACATAGCATCCTTGATTTATTTTGTTGGCTGGGTATGGATTCCGAATTGGTGATTGATTCTTGGAGGATTCATTCTGTGTAGTACTTGGTGTAGTAGTTGTATATCTAATAGAGGATGTTCGACATGACGTTAATGTGGCGAGCATTACCACCACATAACCTGTCACTCTACCTGAACACTGTTCCGCTGGCACCCTTCGATAATGTGAGGGCTTTCAGCTCCATAGAGACAGGTAATCGCGGCCGTTCGGTTCACATTCTAAAAAGGAGGCGTTGCCATGACAAGCGTGGTAAGAACCCCGGAGGAACGGTTCGTCGATCTTCCAGGTTTTCCCTATGATCCAGTTTACATCGATGATTTGAAAGGCTTTGAAGGCTTGCGAATGCACCCGGTGCGGCATTGTCGCGTAACGCCCACGAATGGCTGTGCAATAAATGGACAAAACCAGTGTTTATGGCCATCGGCATGAAGGACCCAGTGCTTGGTCCATCGGTAATGCACGCACTTCGCAATAACATACGGAACTGTCCCGAACCATATGAGCATTCCGAAGCCGAACATTTTGTACAGGAATGGGGTGAAGAAATCGCCAGAAGAGCACTATTGGCCTTTGGTGAATAACAGAGTTTTATTGTTTCAAACATCTCTTCGTTTTTTGTTAGCTTATTCAATGTTATGATGACAAAAAAAACATATTTCATTGTTTTACTGCTATTTTGTTTATCCTCATTTTATGGATGTAGCAGTCAATTCCTCCGTTCCAAAGTACAATTTCCAGACTATCTTCCTGAAAGCCTTGTAACAACCAATTATCACGATGCTGACATTGTGGCTGCTATTTTGATCGATACAATGAAACTCAGTTCAAAGGAATCGATTGATAATGATAGCGGAGCAATAGGCTATGCAACATTTGTTTATAAAGGAAATGTCTTTCACACGTATAAGGGAAAGTTAGAAAAGGGAACAATTTGTTTTAAACACCTTCAAGAGTATGATAAAGGCTTAATCGAGACAGTGAATGATCAAAGGCCTTCCAAGATTGTTTTTCTTAAACCAGGCAATAAAAAAGGAGACTATGTGGCTCCACAATTTGCGGTATTCTCATATACAGAAGAACTGCATGGAGCCTTAATCGAATATAGTAAACATGAATAAGTAATGGAAAAGCTCACATCGGGCTGGACAAGGATGCGCGGAAAAGCCCCGCGCATCTGTCAGTCCGCCTGTTAAGATAATCTTTGCACGCAGAGGAAAATAATAATGGCAGTATATACAATAAATCAAGATCAGTTAAGAAGCATCCTTATTAAAAACTGGATGACCCATGACGCACTTTGGTATGGCGAGGTGGCGGCGAAGTTTGGCATGGCTGAGGCAAGCCCTATGAATCTTCGAGTGTGCAGAAAGTTGGGGCAGATTGAGTTCGGGCGTTTGATGAAAATGGTCGAGGCCCTATCCCCGAAAAACATTGAGGAATACCAGGAATTGTTTGAGCGAGGAAAACAGGTCTTCTTTCCGGATTTTGTCTCCGCTCAAATCAGCTACCCTGGTCATGACTCCCAAATTTTTGACTTCTTAGACTGCTTTGCTCATAAAGGGATGAAGAAATTAGGGCTCCTTCCAGATTACGAATGCGGGATCTTTGAGAGAATCGAGGGATGGTTTGACGCGATGGGGCTTCAATATACCCGAACTCCAGATCTTAGTCGTTGTCTCAAGCTTAAGGGAAAAGAATGTAGGATTACCGTACAGTTTCATTTTGAATCACGGTAGGGCCCCTCATTTCACAAAGACAACAACGGGGCATAATTAAATACCATAGCAGCGTTATTTTCTCTGAGAAGCTATGATGGTGTTAGTGTAGCATGCAGTGTGATCGACAAGCAGCTCATGGTGGACAGAAACCTTCGACGCAGGATCAAACAAATGAGGAAGATGGCACACAAAAAGAGTATTTAACCCAGATTATGCAGTAGACATCTGCTGCGACCTGAAAAACCTTGCTGCAACGCTCGTTTCACGATTTTGCTTCTCAACATATTTATAAATATGCCTTTGGCACAAAATCGCTCCAACCTCTCGTTTCGCTGAGGTTTTTCAATCCTCGTGACGATGCCTACTGCATAATCTGGGTTTAATAAAAGACTTGATTCCTTTATTTCACAGCTGAAGCATTCAATTCCTGCCTAACAAATATATGTACAAACACTGTGGCCATAAGGGGTAAGTGAAATTCAGGCAAGACGGTGGTCTGTTAGGCTTATTCGCGAGGTAGTTTTGGGGTTGCTTGGCATAGCTTTGCCGAAGAAAACATGATCATGGCACGCTGCTTGATCGGTTTGATCGTAACACAAGTAGCCCCACCATGCAGGTCGAGATGGCAAAGCAGAGCCCCATGGCGATAAACACTGACTCGAGACCAAAGTGATCAGCCAGGTAGCCAGCTGCGGCAGCTGCGGTCGAACCGACGCCGAAAGTCAGTAAAAAGTGAATCCCATACCCCAACCCATGCCGGTGCTCGGGTAGGTATTTCGAAATTAAATAATTTTGAACGGGTTGGGTTGAAAAATAAAAAAAGGCGTAAACCACGGCCGAAGTTACCAGGATCAAGCCACTGCTTTTGGCCATGGCAAAAACAAAACACGTACCGACAGTAACGGCAATAAAGTAGAGTTTTTCGGCACTGTAGCGGTCTACCAGCCTTCCTGCCCAATATTGCCCCAAGGCGCCGGAAAGTAGTGCGATTGTTGCTACGGTGCCACCTAAAGTCACTGTATCCAGGTGCAAGAAGTTCAGGTGTACCAGTTCGCCCATATAGGTAGGTAAGAATGTCATGATTCCTTTGTAGGTAATGCCCAGAGCTGTGGCCGACAGAAAGAACAAAACGATATCCACCATTGGCAAGGAGCCCTTGGGCGGTTTCGTACCTTCCGCCTTTTTCTCGCGTTCAAATAATGTGACTTGCTTGGCGATGACCATCGAATAGCAACCTAGGCCGATACTCACCAGCCCAAATATGATGTGTGGCGTTCGCCAGCCGAATGCCGAACCGATTCCGGCGGACAAAATGGGGACGCTTGCGACTCCAAGGCTGCCGGCAATTCCATGAATGCCGAAGGCGTTTCCCCGTTGAGTCATGGATAGAGACAGCAGGGTATTGGCAGCCGGGTGATAGGTACTGCAAAACAGACCTATCAGTCCCATAATGATACCGTAACTCAGCAACGATGTGACTGGCCATATGCCCAGACACAACACACCAGCCCCGAATAAATAGAGTGTTATTATTCGTCGCGGTCCCACCCTATCGGCCAATATGCCTGCTGGCAGCGATCCCAGGCCAAAGGCATAAGAGAAGCCGGTGACAATCAATCCCAGATGGAAATAATCGGTGCTAAACTCACCGATTAGCAGTGGGATTAAGGGTGGCAATACACCTTCAAACAGGTGAACCAGGCTATGGGCACCGATTGTTAGGCCGATAATTTTTTTCTCTTCGTCTCTCACATTGTCTCCTGTGGGAAAAATGATATAATAACTGATTTACGGTGAGGAAGACCAGTTTGTAGCGTATAAGAAACGTTGACCGACTTGTCAACCTGAAAAATACCAACATATTATAATGAAATAATAATGATTAACATCGGGTGGGATAGGAAAAAAGCTTTCTGTAAAGACGGCAAATCTTTTTTTGATGTAAAAGGGGCCCAATCCGCTCTTGACTCCTGGTAAAAATGAATAAGATGCAAACATAGCCTTGACCCCATCAATAGATTTTCCTATGGCTCCCTTCAGGCCTTCTCGTAAAGAAAAGTACCCCACGACAACATCGAGATCCTCGCCTTGCCTTCGGCTAATGCTTTTGCTAATATGTTCAACATATTAACTGGCTTCAGGTACTTAAAGAAGTATAATGGTAAAGGGACCAAATCTTTTTGATAAAACTTCTTTAGTGTAAATTTCAGTGAATAGGGTTAGGTTTAAGTAGTTAAGATGAAAAGATAACTCACAGCTTCGCCGTTTAGGCCGCAAGTGATCTCGGCCAGTATGTTCCTGAAAATTAAAGGAGGGCACTATGTTCCCTAACAGTAATGAGATAAGAAAGACAAGGAAGAAGTACAATTCGCAGATGTACCAAAGCGGTATCAACGCTTTTCGTGAGATTGGACAGGTTGAAGCGAATGCACTGAAAGATGGTGTGCTTGCTCAGAAATACAAAGAACTGATAGCCTTGGGAATCAGTATCAATAATGGATGCTACGGCTGAATTGAATATCATGTCAGTAGTGCTGCTGACGTGGGTACAAGTCGTGAGGAGATTCTGGAAGCAACTGCTGTTGCATTAGCCTTGAGTGGCGGCATGGCGGACTGGCCTGCACGATTTGTTTTCAAGGTTCTTGAAGAATTGGAAAGTCAGCAAAAAAAACAAAAATAAAGCCAGTAAAGGCCCAGTCACAAAATGAGGGGGGAAATTAATTTCTTTCGATTCGATGAAACCCCTATTATAATAATCCTGCGGGAGTTAGATACCCTTGACACAAAAAACCACCATTTCCTATAATCCCTCTATCATAAGCCATACTTTTATCAATCCTCAAGGCATGGAGGTCAATGGCTGATATGCACATCCATATAGGAGAAATGTTAGCAAGAAACGCCCGGATGTATCCGGATGAGATTGCCCTTGTTGAGAGAATACCGGCTGAGAGGAAAAGATGGCAGATTACATGGAAGCAGTTTGATGAAGGTGCGAACCGTTTCGCAAATGTGCTCTTAGACAGGGGCATCAAGAAAGGTGACAGGGTCGCACACCTCATGTATAACTCTATTGATTGGCTTATTGCCTATTTTGGCATCGTCAAAACAGGGGCATGGGTCGTGCCACTCAACTTTCGTTTCACAAGTGCCGATATCAAATACTGTGCGGATGTTGCAGAACCAGAAGTGCTTCTCTTTGGTGAAGAATTTACCGACCGGGTAGATACAATAAGAGATAAGCTCTTAATAAAGCATTATATCTGTGCGGGCATACAGATCCCCGATTATGCAGATATTTTTGAGAAGGTACTGGAAGATGCGCCGACTACCCCACCACACGTTGAGCTTGGTTTTGATGATCCCTGCGGGCTGTACTTTACCTCTGGCACCACAGGTACCCCAAAGCCTATTCTCCTAACCCATAAAAACATAGTCTGTGCCTGTATAACGGAAAAGGTGCACCATGGGCAAACCAAAGATGATAATTTCATCCTTATTCCCCCCTTATATCATACCGGTGCAAAGATGCACTGGTTTGGCAGTTTTATTGTAGGGAGCCCTGCTGTGATCTTGAAGGGGGTTTCCCCTGAATGGGTATTAGAGGCAGTGAGCGAAGAGGAAGGCACCATCGTCTGGCTCTTGGTCCCATGGGCTCAGGATATCCTCTTAAAGCTCGATAGTGGAGAATTAAAATTGAAAGACTATAAAATCGATCAGTGGCGACTCATGCACATCGGAGCTATGCCTGTTCCTCCATCCCTGATCAAGCGGTGGAAGGAATACTTCCCTGATATGGACTATGATACCACGTATGGTTTAAGTGAAACCTCCGGACCGAATTGTATGCACCTCGGAATAGAAAACCTCCATAAGGTTGGCTCTATCGGACACCCGGGATTCAATTGGGAGGCACGTATTGTTGAAGCGGATGGACGAGATGTGGAGCGCGGTGAAACAGGGGAACTTATCCTTCGCGGTAACGGGATAATGAGAGAATATTACAAGAACCCTGAAGCTACGGCCAATGCGATACAGGAAGGGTGGCTATACACGGGGGACATGGCCAGAGAGGATGAGGATGGTTTTATCTATCTTGTTGACAGGAAAAAGGATGTCATCATCACAGGTGGTGAAAATGTCTTTCCTGTTGAAATTGAACATTTTATTTATACGCATCCACATGTAAAGGATGCCGCAGCCATCGGCTTCCCGGATGAACGGCTGGGTGAGATCGTTGCCGTTGTCATTGATGTGGTTCCGGGAAAAACACTGACCGAAGAAGAAGCTTTGCACTACTGTGAGGAGTTACCCCGATATAAGAGACCTCGCAAGGTCTTTTTCGGAGAAGTTCCTCGAAGTCCCACAGGAAAGATAGAGAAACCGAAACTGAGGAAAAAATACATCGGCAGGGAAGAAGCCTTTAATCTCTAATCATAATCTCGTAGCCTGCTCCTGATAAGTCATGAGTTATCTGGGCAACGAAATAGGGTCGGATTAAAAAATTAAGATGTACAGATACTGTGCCTAACCCATCAACAGGCTCACACAATAAAAATAGGAGACAAGAGATGAAAGGGGGTGCCGCTGAACTTTCAGCCTACGGCACAGCGGTAAAACTTAGCAAATAAATCATTCAGTATCAAATGGTATCCTTCCTAAAACAGAGGGATAATTGAGTAGTGTTTAAGGCAATGATACCATTGCAACAAAGGCTTGCTGTCTTAGGAGGACATGCAAAATGAACTGGAACACCCTTTACTCCACCCGTATCAATTCAATGGGGCATTCAGATGTCGTTGCAATTTTGAAATTAGCTGAACGACCTGAGATTATCTCTTTCGCAGGTGGGCTTCCCGACCCGGCAACCTTTCTCTTTGAGGAAATCAAAGAAATTTACAAAGAGGTTCTCGCGCAAAAAGGACACGCTGCATTGAATTATGGACCGACAGCAGGCATTACCCCTTTTAGGGAATGGCTGGCAGAATATATGACACAGTCAGGCAGAGACTCCAAAGTAGAAGAATGCCTGGTAACAACAGGTGCCATTGCAGCCTTAGACCTCATTTGCAAAGTTTTGCTGGATCCTGGCGATGTTGTGATTGTGGGCGAACCAGCTTACGTAGCTGCCCTCCACGTCATTAAAAGTTATCAGGGTCGTTGTGCCGGTGTTCCATTAGATGAGAAAGGAATGCGGCCAGATGCACTGAAATCGATGCTTGAAGACTTACAACATCAATCATTGCATCCCAAATTTATTTACCTCGTCCCCTCATTCCAAAATCCAACTGGTGTTACACTTTCGGAAACGCGGCGAAAAAAAATTATTGAACTCTCTGTTGAGTATAACGTGCCAATTATAGAAGATGCGGCATACCATGATCTGCGATTTGAGGGTTCAGCGCCACCATTGCTCGCATCCCTTAACGCACAGAACGTTATACATATTAATACCCTCTCAAAAATCTTTACCCCAGGGGTGCGCATAGGTTGGGTGACTGCACCGCACAAATTGATCGAGACTTTGACCATAGCCAAGCAAGGGCAAGATCAATGTTCTACAACCATCGGACAATATGCAGCATTTGCTTTCGCTTCAAGAAATTTGATTGAGCAGCAGATATCCAAGGCCGTTGAAATATATCGCCGGAAAAGAGACACCATGTTGACAGCCTTAGCGAATCACTTCCCACAAAGTGCGCACTGGACGAAACCGCAAGGAGGTTTTTATACGTGGGTTACTGTGCCCAAGGAAATTGACACTGAAGCACTTTTGCCAAGAGCGATAAAGGATGCCTCAGTTGCATATGTTGCCGGCCCGGCCTTTTATCACAATCGCAGTGGAAAAAACCACATGCGGCTATGCTACAGTTACATACCTGAATCACACATTGAGGAAGGTATTCGCAGGCTTGCTCATGTTTTGTCTATCTCAACGGGCTAATCCATGGAACAAGATCGGGATTGTGTAACACTATCGAAAATTCTTCAGTTTGCGGACTTGCGAGATCAAGAGATTCTTGAGATAGGGTGTGGAGATGGGCGAATAACATCACAGCTGGCTGGCAAAGCAAAAAGGCTGGTCGCAATTGATCCGAAGGCAGCCAACATTGCCAAGGCGAAAGAAAACATGGAGGGTGTCGGCTTACATATCGGGTCTGGGGAGTGTTTGGAATTCCCAAGTGAGTCTTTTGATGTAATTTTGTTCACTCTCTCACTTCATCATCAGGACAGCAGCGTAGCTCTGAGAGAAGCCAAAAGGGTCCTCAGAGATCATGGACGGGTAGTGATCTTGGAGCCAGTAAATGATGGGGAAATTGAACTGGTATGTAACTTCTTCCACAATGAAGCTCAAGTGCTTCAGGATGCTCTTTGCGCAATCGACGTAAGTGATTTTGAGGTTGAGCGCTCCGAGGTATTTTACACCTATTGGGAATTTGAAAACGAACATGAACTTTACGAGTGGCTTTTCACCTACTACCAAAAACCCTTTGACAATAACCTTGTTGTGCTGATAGGAGAGCTTTTGGGCAACAAAGTAAAGTTTTCTCCAATCATATTACAGGATAAGATTATGATTGTTTCTCTTCGAAAGCATTGTGCTCAAGGCTGAAGATTTTTTTAGATGATGTGAGAGAAAAGCCGACAAAAACAGCAACACCTAAACAACACCATACTCTTGCTCTATCAACTTAATCAGGCGAGGCAGCTGAAAACAAGGCGGTATGCTAAAGTTGAATATCAAAGCTGTGCAGGGAAAATTTTATGAATGAACCAACGATAAAGGAAATCAGAGAGGCGTCTCATCGAATCAGACCTTCTATTCATTGTACTCCTGTTCTCACCTGTAGCGCCATAAACAGAATGTGTGAAGCGGAGTTATTTTTTAAGTGTGAAAACTTCCAGAAGGTAGGTGCTTTCAAAATCAGAGGGGCAACCAACGCTGTATTTATTTTAGAAAACCAAGAAGCTGCAAAAGGTGTAGCCACTCATTCATCTGGGAATCACGCGGCTGCGGTGGCTCTTGCTGCCCGCCTACGAGGCAGTAAGGCATATGTAGTAATGCCAGAGAATGCTCCTCATATAAAACGAGCTGCGGTGGCTGGCTATGGGGCAGAGATTATTCTCTGCCACCCAACACTCAAGGCTCGGGAGGAACGTCTCGCTGAGGTAGTTAATCATACTGGTGCCGTATTTATCCATCCTTACAATGACTATCGAGTAATCGAAGGTCAGGGGACTGCTGCCCTGGAACTCTGCAAGGAAATTCCGAATCTTGATATAGTGATGACACCAGTGGGGGGAGGTGGTTTGCTGAGTGGAACTGCAATTACTGTTTCCGCCATTTCACCAAAGACTCATGTTATTGCTGCAGAGCCTGAAAGGGCAGACGATGCATATCGTTCTTTTCATACTGGAAGGCTTATTCCCTCGGTTAACCCTGATACCATTGCAGACGGACTCCTCACATCTCTTGGCAGCCTTACCTTTCCTATTATCAGACACTACGTCAACGATATTGTTACCGTGACAGAAGAAGGGATAGTACATGCCATGCGCACTATCTGGGAGAGGATGAAAATAATTGTAGAGCCTTCAGCCGCAGTACCGCTGGGGGCAATATTGACTAATCGTATACCGGTCTCGGGAAAAAGAATAGGGATTATCCTTTCTGGGGGAAATGTTGACTTAGCAAATCTTCCATGGAATGATTGAGCAGAACAATAGGATGAATCAGACATCTTGCCTCACTGCACATTGCATGGTATGTACTTCATGAATTGGCCCAGCACCGTATAAAACATATAATGACTAAGGAGAACACAAAATGTCGGTTAAAAAGATTGCTGTGATTGGAGCGGGCAATGGCGGGCACGCCATAGCAGCCCATAAAACTCTTGATGGGTTTGAGGTGAGTCTGTTTGAACTTCCACGTTTTGCAAACAACATCCGCAACGTTCTCGACACAGGCCATATTACCATCGAGTGGCCAGAGCGGAAGGAAACCGTCACGGTTCACCATGTGACAACCGACATTGCCACTGCACTCAAGGGTACTGAAATCGTCTTTGTTGTCACTCCCGCGTTTGGTCACAAAACGATGGCCGAAGTGTGTGCGCCCTGCGTGGAGGATAATCAGATCATTATTCTGATGCCCGGCTCAGGTGGGAGCCTGGATTTCGCCCACATATTCAAGGCACAAGGTGTGGACAAAGACATACTGCTGTGCGAGTGCTGCACTCTCCCTTATGGGGCACGCTTAGCTAAGCCTGGTCATGTCCTTATCCACATAGAAGCAGTGGCCCTCCCCACAGGTGTGTTCCCGGCTCACCGTACCGAGGAAGCAATAGCCACGTTACAGGAGGTTTATCCCGCCATCGTCCCGACAACGAACGTACTTGAAGCGGCAATTAACAATCCCAACCCCATCGTTCACCCAGCTGCAGCCCTCCTCAGTGCGACCCGAATCGAATATTCCGGCGGCGAATTCTATCTCTATAAGGAGGGAATGACACCTGTTGTTGCCCGTGTCTACGAAGCCTTGGAGCGAGAGCGTCTTGCGCTACTCGACCATCTGGGCCTTAAGCTTTACCACTATGCCAGCCTCGACGCTCGAGGATACAATCTCGGAGAGACGGTAGAGGAATGCCATAACCGTATTCTCAACACATCGATGGATGCGGCTTTCGGCGTAGACAGCATAGAAGCGGGTATCCAGATGAAAGGCCCTGCATCTATGCAAGACCGTTTTGTTACCGAGGACGTGCCATACGGCCTCGTGCTTCTTTCTACGCTGGGACAACTCTTCGACATCCCTACGCCGATCTCGGATGCTATCGTCAATCTCGCTGGAGCTATCAACTGCGTTGATTATTGGGCTCAAGGCAGAGGGGTAAATGAACTGGGTTTAGGAGAAATGAGCCTTGAGCAAATTCAGACATTCTTGAACAGTGGTCTCTGAGCATGGAGTCCGGTTTCGTTCAGAGTGAATGCTCGTTACCAATTCCGCACTGCAGCTCATCTTCAATGAGGTATAAATTGCAAACGAAATGTGGGATGGCTCATGGGCATTGTGTTTATTGCCATTACCATATTACAAAAAGGTCATGAGAATAAAAATTTTTGTCACAGGTGGTACTTTCGATAAAGAATACAATGAACTTAAGGGAGAGCTCTTTTTCAAAGACACTCATCTACCTGAAATGCTAAGTCTGGGTCGTTGTAAGCTACAAGTTGATATTAGTGCTTTGATGATGGTCGATAGTTTATGTATGACCGACGCTGATAGAAACAATATCCTTGAAAACTGCAAAAAAATAAAAGAAAATAAAATACTTATTACCCATGGCACTGATACAATGGTAGAAACTGCCAAAGTTCTCGGCAATGCTATAAAAGACAAAACAATTATATTAACAGGTGCAATGGTGCCATACAAGTTTGGGAGTTCTGATGGATTATTCAATTTAGGAAGTTCCTTGGCATTTGTCCAAGCTTTACCGGATGGGGTTTATATTTCCATGAACGGCAAGTGTTTTCATTGGGATAATGTTAGAAAAAACAAACAGACAGGTGAGTTTGAAGAAATAAAGCAAATAACCCCTTAATATTCTTGTTATCAGCCGTCCCAAACTTTCTATACTATACGAGGAGTCACATTGTGCGCTCAGTCAATTGACTCTTCCAGATTCTTCAACAAGGGATATACGGCAATTTCATCTATGAGCGACGAGAGACCAACTGCAGCTCAATATAGACGTGGTATTGTAAGCATTACTCATGGCAGGCGAGCATGTTCATCAGATGGAGCTTAAAAGGCAAACTATACACATGAAATTCTTTAAATATCATGCGCTTGGAAACGATTATATCGTGTTAGATCCTGCAGATGTTGGCGATGAGCTAACCTCCCGCCAGATTCGATCGATTTGTCATCGCAATTATGGCATTGGCTCTGATGGTATTCTTTTTGGGCCATTTATATCCCCGCAAGGTGATTTTGTCTTACGCATATTTAATCCTGATGGCAGCGAGGCAGAAAAAAGCGGAAACGGTTTACGAATTTTCTCCCGATATCTCTNGGATAAAGGATTGGTTCAAGAGACGCCATTTATAATAATAACTGCAGGAGGCAAGGTCATATCCCACGTACACAAAGGAGGCAAAAATGTCACTGTTGACATGGGTAGAGTCAGTTTTGACAGTCGCAAGATACCTGTTGCGGGACCTCCTCGAGAGGTTCTCGACGAGATAATTGTTGTAAATGGTCAGGAGCTTAATTTTTGTGCAGCCACTATTGGGAATCCACACTGCGTTATTCTTCGTGATGAGATCAGTGCAGAAGAAGCCAAAAAATGGGGACCTCTTATCGAAAAAGATCCTCGCTTTCTAAATCGCACGAACGTCCAGTTTATGAAAATTTGTGATCGGAAAAACATCAAAATCGAGATCTGGGAGAGAGGCGCAGGGTATACTCTGGCTTCAGGAAGTAGTAGCAGTGCTGCAGCAGCCGTTGCCTATAAGTTAGGTTTCTGCGACTCTCACATAGCTGTGAGCATGCCAGGAGGTACAATTGAGATCACCGTCTCTAACGACTTCTCTGTTTCAATGATCGGACCGGTCGTCAAGGTCGCAGACGGAACAATCTCGAATGACATGTTCGCCTAAATCCTCTCACCAGCAAATGAAGTGGATGTGAAAAGTCTATCCCTTACTATTCTGCCACAACGGTTTGCAATCTGCCGTCTCTTTCCAGATGAGCCAATTCCCACCTTTCTTTCTCTGTCTCCATTTTGGTCCATCACGCGAACCAGTGATGAGCTTTCTGTTGTCCTATCTGAAGAAATTGTGCCGGCAGATTGGAAAGTTGAAACCGGATGGCGTTGTTTAAAGGTTATTGGACCTCTTGATTTCGACCTTACTGGTAGTCTGGCTTCTCTC
>JGI10211J14876_10000169_pt1 | contig 26187 bp, 30 predicted proteins | sample Etolagsediment_FD_14876 | JGI IMG/M metagenome (IMG submission 14876)
TATTATAATCCAGTAGATAATTACCTACAATCTTTAATTGATAAACAATTGAAAAAACATAAATTAGAAGGTGAAATGATAGAGACGCCAAATTTTATGACATCAGAGGAGGAATTAAAAAATATTATGAAACAGTGAAAAATAAAAAGAAACCTTTTTTCCAAACTAGTTTTTATAAATTTCAGCGAGAAAGACTTAATTTATTAATGGTTAATGGTAAACCTGAAGGTGGACGATTAACTTTTGATGATGAAAATCGGAAACCTTTACCTAAAGGAATTAATATTCCGGAAGTAAAACCTCCCAAAGAAAATATTTTAGAAGCTCAAAAATATGTTTTAAAACATTTTTCAAAAAATATTGGGAATGTTGAAAACTTTTGGTGTCCAATCACTTTTGTATCCGCCAAATCTTTTTTACAGGAATTTCTTAAAGAAAGATTTTCTAATTTTGGTAAATATCAAGACGCTATTTTAATGGGTGGTTCCCCATTTTTATTCCATAGTGGAATAAGTTCTTCCCTTAATATAGGTCTTTTAGACCCCTTAGATGTTGTCCATGAAGTCATTAAATATGGAAAAGAACATCAAATCGGCCTAAACAATATAGAAGGTTTTATTCGTCAAATTGTGGGTTGGCGGGAATTTTCAAGATACACTTATCTTTATCTTTATCAAGAAATGACNACAACNAATTATTTTCAGGCACAACACAAATTAAATCAAAATTGGTATTTGGGGGAAACCGGTGTTTTACCCTTAGACGATTGTATTAAAAAAGCTTTTGATAATGGATACTTACATCATATAGAAAGATTAATGATTATGAGTTCCTTTATGATGATGATAGGGATTTATCCCAGAGATGTTTATCAATGGTTTATGGAATTTGCGGTTGATAGTTATGATTGGGTCATGGTGAATAATGTTTATAGTATGGGTTTATATTCAGATGGAGGGTTGACTACTAGTAAAGCTTATGCAGCCAGTTCTAATTATGAGATGTTAAAGAGGAGTAATTATCCTAAAGAAAGTTATCAAAAGATATGGGATGCGGCGTATTGGACCTTTATAGGGAGAAATAGGGATAAAATGCGAAAGATGGGAAGATTTGGTCCTATCCAAGTTAAGAATTGGGAGAGGAAAACTGCAGAAGAGAAGAGAGAGTTTGAGAAGGAGGTGAAAGATTTTTTAAAGAAGAACTAAATTTTCTAATTCTAAATATTCTAATAATTCTTTATTTGGGGTATAAAAAACGTAATCATAATTATTAGATTGTGCTGCAAGAGGATATTTTAATTTATTTTGATAAAAGGTTATTAAACTTTCAGTTGCAGGATGCAACATTATAACAGTATTATTATTATAATTTTTTTCTAAAAATTCATTCATTAACTGGGTTCCTTTTCCTTTATAATTGATATTTGAACAAAGAATTTCAATAAATATAGTTTTAAATTTTTTAGATTTATGAACCCATTGATTTTTATTATTTAAGACAGATTTTTCAAAATTATTTTCATCTTCTGTATATATTATAAATGCTAAAATTTTATCATTATTTCTGTAATAAAAAACTTTAGTATTATCTTCATCGATACTATTATTTAACCATTCATTGGAGATTATTTTTTCAGGTAAGTTTTTATTTTTACTTTGATATAAACAAAAATTTTGTTTATTTTTATTAATATTATTTGAGAATGAATTTTTATTATTACTAATGATAGTTTCACCACCTTTTTGTAAAAATTCATTTTTAGAAATGCGTTTTACTTTTCCTTTTATTTCATAAAAATATCCTCCTTCACTTTGGAGATAGTTTACCATATCTTATATTAGATAAAAATTGATTTAATTTTTTTTAAAGGTATTCTAAATAAAAATGTCGTTAGATTATTTAGCTCAGATTGCTAGTTTAGAATTAAATTCATTATTTTTGGATGGATTTCCAAAAATAATTATTATGAATGAGAATAAGAGATTAGAGATGTATTTGAATAAGAGTTTAATCGGATTAATTTTTCAGGGACATAGAAAAGTTAATGATAATTTATATTTAGACTTTAATCAATTTATTCCATATTTGGAATATTTGATGACTAATTGGAAGGAATATGAAAAGATGATTTTTAAGAATAATCAAAAAATGGATATTTTTTCCTTTTTTAAAGATATTGAAAAAATCTTTCCAAATATTTCATTTCAAAGGAGAAATGAAATTAAAGATTTCTTTTTATTTTCTAAAACTGCTAAAACTAATGTTTCTTATGAAAATGTTGTTTTAGAAATTCATTATCCTCAAGAAGTAAATGAAAATACAATGTATTTATGGTTTGAATATTTAAGAGCTTTAATAGTTTTACATTTAAACAATCAACTATCAAAACAAGGTTATGTTATTTTTGAACCTTGTCAATATGGAACGCGTGCATTAAAGGCAATTACTCAAGTTTCAAAGTATAATAATTTAAGAAAAAATTATGAAGATTATTTTGGTAAAAAATTATTTGAAAATTTGAATGAAGAACCAATGTTATATTTTAATTTTTACAGATAAATTTCTTTATTATAATTATATGAATAATAATTCTAGAAATAATATGAATTATCAAAATAATAATAAATATGATTTTTCTAATGATACCGGTTTTACTTTATCTGGTTTCATCATCTTAATCGCTATGGCTCTTAAAACCTTTGCTTTAGTTCCCACAATTTATAACATCAGTAAAGATAAAATAACTAAAAATATTTCTTATATTACCCCTGCTTTTTTAATTTCCGCTTTTGGTTTATTATTTTTTGTTGCTTTATCTAAAAGATATTTTGTGGCTTGTTTATTGTTTGCAGTAGGTATAGTAACTAATGCTGTATTAATTGTTCAGAAATATAAATATGAAAAAAAACCAGAACCAAAATATATGCATAATGTTAAAGATTATAATAAATTAGTAGGAGATTATGGTGAAGTAATAGAAGAATTTGAATCACCTTATTTAATCTAATGATATTTTTTCAAAATTTGAAAAAACATAATCAGTTTTCTTCTTAAAAGGGTTACTGTCTAAAACACTGATTTCATCTTCTGGTATTTTATTCTTTTTAACAGGATTATTATCTGAAGTACTTTTTTCGTTAGTTTTCTTTTTAAAAGGATTACTGTCTAAAACACTGATTTCATCTTCTGGAATTTTCTTTTTAAAAGGATTACTATCAAGAGCACTTTTTTCGTTAGTTTTCTTTTTAAAAGGATTACTATCTAAAATACTTTTTTTAGTAAATCCGTTGTAAGAAGATAATTTTCTGTCAGCTGCAGGTTTTTTAGATTCATATTCTTTGATGAGATCATCAAAACCATTTTCTTTGTAAGACATCCATAAATCAAAAAATTCTTTTAGTTTAGGGATGAAAACCTCAAACCATTTTCTATCACGATAAACTGGGATAACTGAATATTTTTCAATCTTCCAATATTTCTTCCTATCAAAATAATGCCCTTCTTTTTGATGTTTTTCAATCATTTCTTGCGTAAATTTCTTTTCTTCCTCTCCTGTCATAAAAAATGAACTGTATTCATAATATTTTTTATCTTCTCCTTTAAATTCAATCACAAAACCAGATTCCATTCCAGAACTAATGGTTCCATCTTCACCTAAATCTTGAAAATATTCTTCTTCATCAACATATTCTTTTAGTTCGCATTCTAAAAAATCACATTTTTCTAAATCACAAACTTCTAATTGACCTTGCATTTGCATCCAATAATAAACTGGTGGAATTCCACTAATTTTACGTCTAAAAGGACATTTAATTTCCAACATTACGCCATCAGCCATAATTCCATCTGGAGATGCACCGATAAAAAAATAATCTGGATTACCATGAGGTAAACAACCAAATTCAATAACTTTAGTTTGTGTGCGTCTTTCATAAATACTGGTGGCGACAGGTTCATATTTTGTTCCCCATTCGGTCATAATATTTCCTTTAAATTGAACGGGTTCATAACCTAATTTATCAAGTAAATATTTTTTAATGCCTTTTTCTTTTTCAGGGGAATAACCCAGAGCATTACCCCAAGAACTGGCGGTGATACGATTTTCACGGTATTTGTACCATTCAGGGGTTCTTTGGTCAGGTTGAGGTATTTTTTGAAGTTCAATAACTTTTGAATTTAAGTCGGAATTTTTAATAATTTGTAAACATAATGATATTTTCTCCAAGGTGTAAAGTAGATAATTTTCATTAACATCACCAAATTTAATGTTCAAAAGTTGATGACATTGATGGAAAATATCGGTATCATGGAAATCATTAATTTCAAAATTATTTTCAAGTAAAACCTTTTCAACTATATCTTCATAATATAGAGGTTTTGAATTTTTTTCTTTGTTTTTTTCAAATAATGACAAATCAAATTCCATTTTTATTTAAATGGGTATTAAATATTAAAAATTCACTTTTTTTTAAATTATCACTTAAAAAAAGAATTAGAGACGAGGTTGAAAAAAAGATAGATAAGATAAAAGAAAGAATTAAGGATTATGAAGAGGTAATTTTTTTATTAGAAAAAGAGGATGAAGAGATAATAGATATTATTTCATCATGGTATTTATCAGTGATAAAATATAAGAAGAGATATAAAATCAAAGAGACAGTTGTAGAAAAAATAATTAAGGATTAATTTTCTTTTTGGAAAATCCAACCTTTATTGGTAACAGACCAGATGCCCATATTACCAGTTTTATCGTAGATAACTCCTTTCCCATACTGAGGGTGTTCAGAGGTAGGTATTAAGAATGCTTTATTATCTTGAAAATAAAACTTTTGGATAATATTTTTATCGGTTTTCAGTTCTTCTTTTGGTTCTTCTAAGATTTCAAAGGTTTCATTTGAAGGTTTTAAAACATCTAAAACGTAAGTTTTAGCGGATAAGGGAAAAGACCAACAATTTGATTTTTTTAAGAAAATACCTTCATTATCTCTTAATTTCTTTTTTCTATTTTTAGATAATGTATCTGGGGTTTTAAGATAAATATTTTCATCTTTAATGAAATATTTAAATTGTTCATTATCTAAATCTAGTTTATTTTCAGAGATATCTAAAGATATTTCAATTAGGTTTTCTGAAACTTTTGGAGAAAGATTTTCTAAAAGTTTAGGAGATAAATTTTCATTAGAATGTTTAGGAGAAATGATTAGTTGAAAATTATTTTGAAATTGATTAATAAAATCAAAATAATTAGCACAACCAATCTTTTCTAAAACATATTTCTGAAAATCATCAGATAAACATTTGAAATCAAAATTTATTTCCATATATTTAAAATTACATTTTTTTTATATTCAATAAAATATGATTAAAGAAGCTTTAACCAACGGTTTATCCTTCGCTATTCAATCTAATAATACCAATGAAGGTATGAACGGAACATTTTATAATAGTAATGGTGCTAATGCTTTAGCCGCCTTTATTGTCTTAATTATTTATATCATTATTATTTTATTTATTGGAAAATTTCTTTGGAATGAGGTTTTATGTAGATTATTAAGCATTGCTAAACCCGCCGATAATATTTGGCAAATCTTAGGTTTAGCTATTTTATTAAATCTTTTGTATCTTTCATAAATACGGTTAAGAAATTAAAAGTTTTTATTTGTTTAAGTATGAAAAAACCATCAGAGATTATTCCTAAATTTATCATCTCTTTAAGAGGTAATCAAGAACGTGTTGATTACGTTGATAAGGAAGTTTTACCAAAAATTCAAAGTGGAATTGTAATGAGTGCGGTAGATTATCAACAAGATAATTTAGACAAAAAATTATCTGACAATAATCTTAAAATTGCAACTACATTTTTTGATGTTGGAAGGGTTGGGCAATTAGCTTGCTTTTTATCACACTTTGAAGTTTGGAATTTAATGGTAGAAAAAAATATAGATGTCGCTCTAGTTTTAGAAGATGATGTTAAGATTTATAAAAATTTTAACAAAGTTTTCGATAAAATTTATGATAATTTACCAGTTAAATTTGATTATGTACATCTTTTTGTTCATCCTGAAAAACAAAAACTTGAATATTTAGACGGTAAAGACGGAGATATCATCCCGGCTGAAGATAACTTTGGAACTGTTGCTTATTTAATTTCTTTAAGAGGTGCTCGAAAATTAGTTAAATTAACTAGACTTTTAAAAATCCAAGCACCAGTAGATAGATTTATTAATTTTTGTATAGAACATGATTTTATGAAAGCTTTTATGGTAAAGAAACCATTTTTAATAACTCAGGGTGAAATACTTCCCAATAAATCAGTTTATCCCAATAGTTATAAAAGTACGATTTGGTATTCACCTTTATTGAAAGATAGTAAAATTTCAAGTTTGAATTTATCACCACCAGGTTTAAATGAAGATGATTTAAATAATTTTGAAAATAAAACACCTGGTAAAAAGGAAGAAATTGTAATGGTAAATGAACCTGTATTAAATTTAAATAATCAAGGACCAGTTATTATAGATGAAGAAAAATCTTTTGAAGAACAATTAAAAGAATTAGATGAAGAAAATAATGAAGATACACATGAAGAAAAACAGGAAGATGAACAAGAAGAAAAACAGGAAGACGTACAAGAAGAAAAACAGGAAGACGTACAAGAAGAAAAACAAGAAGATGTCCAAGAAGAAAACCAGGAAAATGTTGAAAATTTAGATGAAGAAGACGACAATATTATTAAAAATATTGTTGAAAGATTAAAAGATAGTGAAGAAGAAAACTTAGTTCAATAATTTTAATATTTGAATTGTATTATTTTTTAAATTTTTTCTGTAATTTATTCTTTCACCACAACAAAATACTAATAAATTTTCTATTTTGTTAAAATTTTTTACATTAAGATAATTATTTGAAAAAACATAAAACTTTATTTTACTATCTAGTTTTTGATAAAATTTATCATCATTAAAATATTCAGGTGAAATACTTAAATATGTTATTTTTAATCCATCTGTTAATTTACTAATTATATAATCTGTAAAAATTGTATTTTTATAATGAGAAACAAAATAAATTTCATCATAATTATTTAAATTAATTATAAAATCTTGTAAATTTGAATTTTCTTGAAATATTTTCGAAAAATCAATTAATGTTTTAGAATAATAAAATTTATCTATTTTTATTTTTTCATTAGACAAAACAATATTTTTGGGAAACATTAAAGAAATAAATATTTGATTTTGATAAGTAAAGTATTTTAATTTTGAAATTCCAAAAAAATTAATAGGAATACTTTCTATTTTTTTAGGAAAAAAATCTAAATTTTTTTCAAAATAACAGATAAATTCTGAAGGGATTGGTGAATAATAATCTTCAATATAATCATCAATAAAACTTTCATAAATTGTTTCTAAAGATGATATTTTATCTATTTTTCTATTTGTTAAACATTCATCAAAATCAATTTCAGAATCTAAAGAATAACTTCTTTCTCTTTTATAAGTTTTGTCTTTGGTTATAAAATATTTATTATAAAACCATTTTTGATAATTTTTTGAGCTAGTGTATGCTATATTTTGGAAAATTAATAAAATTTCTAATTCTTTTGGGAACAACTTTTTTTCTTTTTCTCTTTCAGTAAAACAAAAATTCATTTTTTTAAAAAAAAAAATTTTTTAAATAAATGGACGAATATTTTTATAAAACATTAATGATAATAATTTTAGGTTCAAGTTATTATCTTTATAGACTTTACAAAATGCCTAATTGTTTAATGCGAGTAGACTCTAATAATGTTAAAAAATTATGTTTAGGTTCAATACCTGCTGGATTAATAGGTCCAATTAAAAGTGTTTATTTAGCTTTAAAATATCAAGGTATTAGTAATGCTGTTTATGTTTTTAAGGAATTATTTTTATCGAAGGATAATCCAATTTTAATTTTTTTGGTTTTGTCTTCCTTTGCTTTTCTTATTTAAAACGTAATCTCCAAACATATTATTAAATTTAATTAAACCTAATGTCATAGTTCCAACTGCAGTTCCAAGAGGATAAACCATTGACATTATACTACCACCGGATTGAATTTGATGTTCATCGCATAAAATATTTTCATGTGATTTTTTTTGACATTTTTTCCCATTATCTAAAACATAAGAACATTTCATTTATTTTATAAAACAAAATATTTTTGACCATCACAAACTAAATTTAAATAATTTCCCATTTTAGTTAATGATTTTTCTAAAACTGTTCCAAACTTATGATTGTTTTCTATTAAAATTTTAAAATTTTGATTACAAGTGTTTAAAATAGTTATTCTTTTACCCATAAATTCTTTTTTAGGTTCAGGTAATAAAACCTTTAAACTATTACTCATCCTTAAAAATATCATTAAATTATCTGTTTTTAATAAACTTTCACTAAGATTAATGTTTTTATTCATTCCCCATTCTAAAACATTCCCTAAACTTTCCTCTTCACTCCCTAATTCTTTATTCTCTTCTTTATTGTCTTCTTCTTCATTATCTTCTACTCTCAACTCCTCTTCATTACTTTCTTGTGGAATTTCTACTTCATTCTTTTCTTTCATCTCTTCTATCACCCTTCTAACCATTGAAACAAGCATCTGCTCATCTAAAACTGCATTTTCTCCTTGTTCTCCTTTTTCTCCTTGTTCTCCTTTTTCTCCTTGTTCTCCTTTTTCACCTTGTTCTCCTTTTTCTCCTTGTTCTCCTTTTTCCCCTTGTTCTCCTTTTTCACCTTGAACACCTTTAAGTTGACTTTCCATTTCAAGGATTATTTCTTTGATTTGGAAACTTAATTCTTGGGAAGTATTTTTAATTTTTTGTTCTTTAGATTTTCTTTCAGTTAATTCTTGTAATTTAATTTCTAAATCTTCTGAGATTTTAGAAGAAAATCTTCTTTTATATTCTTCTAAATCAGTGAATTGTTGTAAAATGAACTTATAAAGTTCTTGTTCTTTTCTTTTGATTTTTTTTAATTCTTGATTAAGGTCATTTTTAGTAACGACATCCATAATGTTAAGTCTAAAAAAAATATTTTCTTTAGACTTAAAAAAGTTTAAATTTAAATAAACATGGAAACCAAATGGTTATTAATTGCATTTGCAATTTTAGTAATATTATTAATTGTTTATAAATTTAGACATAAAATCTTTCCTGGTTATTTCAAAAAAAATGAAGAACAAACACCCTTACTAAATGAAAACCATCCTCCAATAGTTGAAAATTACCAAGAACCTCAAGAAGATTACGTAATGTTAAATATCGTAGTCAGTCCAGAAGAAAATAAAGAAATTAATTTAGGTAATATTTACGTTAAACTTTATGATGAAATTGTTCCAAGAACATGCGACAATTTTAAATCTTTATCTAAAATTGAATTTAAAAACTGTAAAATCCACAGATTAATCCCTGGTTTTATGGTTCAAACTGGTGATTATGAAAATGGTGACGGAACTGGTGGAACTAGTATTTTTGGTAAAAAATTTCCAGATGAAAATTTACAAGGTAAACATGATAGAAGAGGATTATTAAGTATGGCTAATGCGGGACCAGATACTAATGGATCACAATTTTTTATTACATTTGGTCCAGCACCCCATTTAGATGGTAAACATGTTGTTTTTGGAGAGGTAATTAAAGGAATGGATGTTTTGGATAAGATAGAACAAATACCTACGGATTCAACTGATGAACCTAAAGATTTACTTTATATTAAAGAAACAAGAATAACAAATAGATTAGATTGAAGAAATCTTATTAAAATATTTGTTTTCGTTAAAAGAAGAAAATTGGATGATGGAATCACCGGTTAAAGCAATTTTTTTAATAATATCTTGATTATTTTCGCAGATAAAACCAAGTTTGTTTTTATTTGAACAAAAATTTTTAAAATCTAAACAAAGTTTTTGACGGAATTCGTTAGAGAAAAGTTGAGTTGGATAATCCAAAATATAAATATCACCGTCTTTTAAATAAAAAAGGAAAAAAGAAAACATTTGTTTTTCGGTTTCAGTTAACTCTTTAATTTTTTTATTTTCAATCTTTTGGATTAAAAAGAAATTGTGATATTTAAAAAATAAATCTTGTTCTCCTAAATTATTTAAAATAATAAATTCATTAATAGTTCCTTCAAATTTAGGTGTAATAGTTTGGGGTTTATAAACGATATGGTATTTTAAAAAAGATAAATCTTCAGGTTTATCATAAGGTTCTTCTAAACCTGTTAAACATTTAAAATATAAACTTTTACCGGTTTCAGAATTTCCTGAAACAAAATTTAATGTTCCAAGTTGAAAATTATTTGATTTAAAGTAAAAATTCTTAGAATTTTTAGAAAGATAAAAAGTGGGGAAATGATAACAATTAGTTAATTCTTCTGTTTGATTATTTGAGAGTGAAACTTCCATTTCAAATATAATTTTTATTCTAAAAATTTCTTAAAATTCTATTTTTTTAAACCTCTAAACTTTCACTAAACCTTAAAATATCAACATCCAAATTTATCCCATAATTATTATTATCATCCAATTTCCTCAAAATCTTATAAAATAATTTATTCTTCTTCTCATAACTCCAATAACTCCCCATCTTAACCATAAACCTTAACGTATTCTTAATAGCCTTATTACTCGCCTTATGTTTAGCATGAATGGAACAATAACCATACCTTAATGGATTTCCATCATAAACACAATATTTATGCCTACAAGACTCAATCTCTCCTATCCATGTTAAATGCCCATTATATAAATAACTATAATCCCTTGAATTCACATTATAAAATGGTTGCTCTTCCTGACAATTTGGACAATTAATATTACAATTAAATGGAATAATTATCTCACTATCTTTCTCAAAAATAAAATGCTTCTCTAAATGTTCCTTCCAACAATTAAAATGGAAATTACATCCACAACTCATTAAACTTACATTATCCATATCACTTTTTTCTTGAGAAATTTCTTTTTGACATAAAGAACAAGTCGTAAATTCTTTTTCAAAAATTTGATTNATAAATTCTTCTGTTAAATCATTTCTACATAAAGGACATTTCTTTTCATTTTGAGAATTAATTAATCTCTTTAAACAATCCTTATGTAAACAATGATGACATTCTAATTTAATCCGATTATTATTATAATCATCTAAACAAATACTACAAACATCATCAATCTCATTTGAACTTGTCATGATTTTAGTCATTTTTTTCATCATAAATTTTAATTTTTTTTTTATCATTTTTTTTCATTATTTAATGAAAAATAATTTTTTTTAAATTTAGGGATTAAAATCGTATTCAGTTTGAAATAATTCTTGAAAATATTTATGCTTTAAAGTATCTTTGGCATTTATTCTTTTTAAAGGATTAATTTCTAACATTTTTTCAAGTAAATCTATTGCATCATCAAAATCTTTATAAATATTATCATTAGGTTCTCGCTGATTATATTTTTTTAAAGGTGTCGGATTTTTATTTTTTACATTTTCAATAAAATTATATTTTTCTTTAATTTTAAAGAAATCTAAAAATTCATCAAATTTATCAGTTCCAGTCATTTTACAAATATTTTCTAATGTTACTATATCTTCTTCCGGAGGCCAAAAAGGAAACTTTTGAAATAACATCTCCGCAAACATCACCCCAACTGCCCAAACATCTATTCCATAATCAAATCCTTTAATTCCTATTAATTGTTCAGGTGCCTTAAAATTTCTAGTTCCTATTTTAGTACAAAAGTTTCTAAAGGGTAAATAAAAATCTGATATCCCAAAATCTATAATATAAAAATCTGTGCAAGATTTCACTAATAAATTTCCTGGTTTTAAATCCCGATGTATAACTCCTTTGGCATGTAATTTATCGATTGTTTCTAAAAATTTATACATAAAAACTTTTATTTCTATTCTAGAAAATTTATAAAAAACTGCTCTCGTTTGTTCAACTTTTAAATAAGGAAACACTAAATAATAAACATCACTATTTTTAAAAAAATCTATTAATGGTACAACATGTTTTATGCCTTTGGAAACTGTTAAAATATTAACTTCTCTAATTAATTTACTTAAATTGGCGGTTTTTAATTCTTTAATAATAATTTCTTTTCCAGTATCATTATCAACCCCTTTATAAACACTAGAAGCACCACCTTTCCCGACTTTTTCAAGAGCTTCATAATTTTTGGTATTATTAGAAACATTATCTCTAAAACTTCGATGATATAAAACTTCCTTGGAATATTTATTTGAAGCATACCGATATTTATTTTGTTTTGGAATAATAAATTGTTCTTTTTTATCTACTTGAAAATTAAAAGACATTATTTTTTATTAATAAAATAATCATTGATATTTTCTTTAATTCATTTAATTAACCGAAAAAAAACCAACCAATCCAAGGAAATAATATTCCATATAACAAACTTTTTTTAAAATTTCTATTTTTAATTTTAATAGAATATAAAACAAATGCTATTAAATTTAAAACTGAAATAAAAATACTAGTCCAAATAAAAAGAATTTTCTTTTCATTTTCATATATTTCAAAAAAATTTTCTGAACAAACTATTTTATTATTATTTCCTTTCCTAAATGGTTTTGAACATAACTCTTTTATATCAGAACTTTTTGGATTTTTACAAATATTATCTTCTAAGTTATCAAAACTATAACAAGTTCCATTTTTAGAATTACCATCTTTTTTTACACTTCCCATCCAAGTACATAAATTAACATCTGAATTAATATTATGTATCACACAATCATTACAACTAGAATATTGATTGCATTCATCACTCCAAACCATTCCAAAAAAAAGAGATATTAAAAGAATTTTCATTTTTTTAACTCTTTTCGTTAATAAAAAAAAAATCAATTTTTTTAATAAAAATTGAATTTTTTTTTTGAAACACTAAACAATTTTAAAATGGAATTCACTCTTGATGAAGAAAAACCTCCTAAAAAAGGATGGTTTAAAAACTGTCTTTTTTTCTTATTAAAATGGACAATTAATAGTGGTGTTTTTATTTATTTTATTGCAAAATATTTGTGGGAAGAACACATAATTTATTTATATAATTTGATTAGTGTTATTATACCTTTACCATTGGCTTATTATCTTTTCATAAATAGTGTTTTTAGTCAAGATATGATATTAGATAAAATTTGTGCTTATTTTTTATTTTTATCAGTTTCATTTACGATATTTTTTAATTTTATTTTTAGTGTCTTTTATATTTCTAAATATGAAGAACTAAAAAATAAAAGTAATTTTATTAAATTTGCTCAATCAGATGCTTGTGAAGATAAATTGATAAAGTATATTCTTTTTTCACCTATTTTAAATATGTGCACTTTTATTAATTCAAGTTTTATACATAAAAAATTATTTGAAGAAAATGAAATTATTAAAAAAAGTGAGGATTACAAAAAAACTTATTACATTTACTTAATTTCTTTGCTTATTTTAGAAATTCCTAATATCCTTGTTTCAGGATATTTATTACAAAAATTTGATAAAAAACTTGATTTTGTTACATTAACATTTATAGTAAAAAGTTTTTTAACAATTCTTTTATCATCTTTATCCTTCCTAATAAAAATAGGTTGGATTAAATTTAATAAAAATTGATTTTAAAAGAAACAATATTTTAAAGATAAAAATGAGTGTTATAATTCCTTCTGAAAGATTAGAAGTTGAAAACTTATGTTTTCAATTTCCTTATAAATTAGATGATTTCCAAATGAATGGTATTTATGGTATTGAAAATAATAAAAATATCTTAATCACCGCCCATACTTCCGCCGGTAAATCCACCTTAGCTGAATACGCCATCGCTAAATCCTTATCCTTAAATAAAAAAGTTATTTACACTTCCCCCATTAAAACCTTATCTAATCAAAAATATTTTGATTTTAAAGAAAAATTTGATAATGTTGGTATCTTAACGGGTGATATTAAACTTAATCCTGAAGCCGATGTTTTAATTATGACTACTGAAATCCTTAGAAATAAACTTGATTTTGAACTAGAAGAATTTGAAAATACACATTGCGTCATTTACGATGAAGTCCATTACCTGAATGACCCTGACCGTGGGTTCGTCTGGGAAGAAAGTATCACTAAACTCCCTAATCATATTATCTTAGTGATGTTATCCGCCACTATTGATAAAGCTCATGAATTTGCTAATTGGATTTGTTCATTAAAAGAAAAAGATACCTATTTAATTGGGACTGATTTCCGTCCAGTTCCTTTAAATCATTATGTTTATTTAGAAAATGAAATAATTCCAATTAATCAGCATAAGATAGGAGTTAATCAAAAAAATATTGATAAAGTTTATCAATTTTATGAAAATATAAAATATGGAAAACAAAGATTGATTTCCCTAAAGAAGTTTCTGCAGAAAAAAGAGTTATTTCCGGCAATTGTTTTTAGTTTTAGTCGTAAAAAATGTTTAGATTATTGTCAGTTTTTAAAATTTGGAGATGGATTATTAAATCAAGAAGAAAAGAAAGAAATGAAACTGATTATTCATAAAGTTTTTTCAACTAATCTCCATCATTATAAAGAATTACCATCAACTATACAACTATTAGAATTAATGGAATATGGAGTTTGTATTCATCATTCCGGAATTTTACCTATTCAAAAAGAATTAATTGAAATATTATTTTGTAAAGGTCTCATTAAAATACTTTTTGCAACTGAAACTTTTGCGGTTGGAGTTAATATGCCTACTAAAACTGTTGTTTTTACTGAATTATCAAAATTTGATGGATATACTGAGGGAGGTAGGATGTTAAGGTATGATGAATTTATGCAGATGTCAGGAAGAGCGGGGAGAAGAGGAAAGGATGTTGAAGGTTTTGTGATTTATTTGCCGATGAAAAAGATAGAACCTAAAATAGATTTATTAGCGTTATTAAAGGGAAAACCAGCGCAGTTGGTATCACAATATGATGAAAGTAATAATACTTTTATTAGATTATTAAATCAAAATACGGATATAGAAAAATTTTATGAGAAATCTTTATATGGAAGTGAGGTTAAGAAAAATCAATTAGCGATATTAAGTGCGAAAAATAATTTAGAAAAGGAAATTAGTAGTATTAATCATCATCAATTTTTAACGGAAGATGATGAGGAATTTATTAGAATTTATAAAGAATTGAAAAAGAAATTAGAGTTTCAAAAGGGGAAACAATATAAGAAGAGTAAATTAGAGATGGATAAGATGGAGAAGGACATGAGTAAAACCTTGAAAGCATTTTTTGAGAAAGAGAGGGAGTTAAAGCAGAAAATGGATAATTTGGAGAGGTTAACAGAAAGTTTGGATGAAACTAATTGTGAACTGAAACTTCGTTTGAATGAGATAAAGGAAATTAATGAATATCAAGGATTAATTAAAAATGAGAAATTAACTTCTTATGGGAAGATTGTGGCGCATTTAACTAATTGTTCCGAATTATTATTGGGGAAATTAATTGCCGAAAAATATTTTGATGATAAAGATTGGAAGGAAATAGGTATTGTTTTATCTTTATTAGTGGAGGAAAAAGATAAGGATGGAGAAATTATTTTGGAAAAGAAAGAGTTAATACAAGAGATAGAACAAAAATATTTAGAAATAGTGGGTTTTTATGAGGAAAATAATTTAAAGTATAAGATTAATTTTACGAAGGTTTTTGTGAAGGCATTTAGTTTATGGATGGAGAAGAAACCTTTTAATGAGGTTTTATTAGTTTATAATAATTTTGATGGAAATTTTGTGAAAAATCTTTATAAAATAAGGGATGTTTGTCAAGAGATTGTAAAAATATGTGAAATGTTTAATATGATGGATTTATTAGAGAAAATTAATGTTTTAATGGAAAATATAATTTATGGGATTGGTGAATTTGACAGTTTATATGTTAATCATTATCAATTAGTTCATCAATTATTAAATTAATAATTTTTAAGAATAATATATTTTTTAGAACTTCTACAAACTGGACAATTAATGTTTTTGATTATCCATTCCGCCAAATAATCTCTTAAAAAAACATTTTTACATTGAGAACAACAAATCTTTTTATCCTTTTTCTTTATTTTCTCTAAAGAAATTGGACAAGTATCATTTCTCAAATTTATTTTTTCAGTTTCCTTAGTAAAAACATCAAAATAATCACTAAAATATTTTTTCAAATATTTCATTAATCTTTTTTTCTTATAGACTACTATAACTTCAACATTAGATACTTGAAAATTTTCATTTAAATTAAAACAAATTTCATTTTGAGGACTTTTAATTTTTACACCAGGTATTTTTACATTGTTTAAAAGTAAAAGTTTAATAACATCATGTTGTTTATTTTTAACACAATGTTTAAATACTTCAAATCTTAAATAATTAACATCTGCACCAACATCAATCGCGTAATAGGTGATTTTGAATAAATTAGATTTAATACTTAAAAAATAAATTTTATTTTTTTGTTCTTGGGTAAATTGTTTTACTTTTCTTTTGAAATCCAAAAATAATTCCATTTCATTAATTTTTTCTAAAAATCTTTCATAAAACCAAAAAACATCATATTCCTTATATTTATTTACTTCTTCCATGGTATAACAAATTTCTCCAATAAAAATATTTTTTTCAATAAATTTTTTTGCTAATTTATCATAAAATTCAGGAAAATATTTTAATTCATTTAAACAATAAATTCCATTTTTAATATCAAAATCTTTTTCCAACAAATAATTAATAATATCAAATTTTTGGTAAAAAACAGCGGTATAAAATAATTCTTCTAAATTGATACCTGTAATATGATGTTTTTCAATAATTTCTTTGACTTTTTCAAGGTTATTTTCTTTGGTGTAAAAATCTAATTGGTGACAATAAACATTAATATTATTTTCTAAAATTTCTTCTAATGACATTTTTAATGATAAAACATTAAAAATATAAAAATCAATTTTTTATACTTGCTGTAAAATTTTATAATTTTAAACTAATTTTAGATTAGTTAAACATCTAGGAATTTCTTTTTTACTCATAGGAATATAAGCAACACAAGTCATAGAATTTTCAGCACATTGTGTTTTACCTGCATCAATAACATAAACTTTAAAAATATCTTTAGTTTCTTCTAAAATTTCAATAAATTGTTCTTCTGAGGGGACATTTAAGACAATCTTAGGAATACCGCAACTTTGATATTTTTTCCAAAGATTACTATTACCTAAATTTTCTGTTAAAAGTTGAATTGCATGCCCTACTTGAGAACCAATTTTACCCTTACCCAACTTAAGAGAACCATTAATTAAAATGTAAACTTTTAGTTCGGGTGTTTGGTGGGAATGTTTAAGATTAGAAAATTGAAAATCACGGTATTTTTGAATGAAATCTGACAACATTTTTTATTATTACAAAAATAAAAAATATAAATTCAATTTTTTTTACATTTGACAAAGGATATGTAATAATTCATTCATTTCTTCGTTATCTAGATTATGAATAGTAAAAATTTTAACGTCTCCATTAGGAAAGTATTTATAAAAATGGATACCATCATTTTGGAATGAAAAGAAGTCATAACAATCGTGTTTGTAAAAAGTATTTTGGTAAAGAATTCCTAAAGGGGTTATTTTTAATCTAGGCCAATTTTTCATATTTTTTCAATAGAAAATAAATATTTAAATTAATTTAATAAGAATTCTTCTAAATTAGGTTCAGTAATTTTTAAAATTATTTTATTATTCCAATTACGACCATTTTTATTAATATAAAATTCAACAGTAATTTTTTCATATTTATTTAAAATGAAGTTTTGACCGTCTTTTCTTAAACAAATTCCATCTTCTTGATTTTCAATTTCTAAAATATCTAATAATCTTTCATTAATTAAATTAAAACGACAAATTTTATCTTCTAATTCTGGAATATAAAGTAAAACCTTATTTCCTTCAAAATCTAAAATATGAGCCCCAAAAATATTATTTTCCATACGATTTTGTAATTTGTCATGATATAATCTCGCATTAATCAAATCATAATATCCTTTTTTAATCTGATAAAGCTTCATATTTAATCCATCTAACTTTTCAAACCTGTCTGTTATCAATCCAATATTTTTATAATAAATAACTTCATATAAACATATTTGGTTCCACAAATCAACAAATCTTCTGATAGGTGAAGAAGCATGACAATAATATTTTAAACCTAAAGCATTATGTTTTAATTCATCTTCTTCAATTTTTCCTGACCTAGCATAATAACCCTTAAAATTATTCAATCTTTCTAAAACTTTGGTGATTTTATTATTGGGAACTTCATCATTTTTAATACCATAATGAACTCTCATAATAGAATTACGGTTATTTTTGTATAAAATTCCAGCTAAAATAGTATTATAAAAGGTCATTAATTTTTGAACGAGGTTTCTAGAAATAATTTCATCAGATTGATATTCAGTTTCAGTATTATCAAAAACATTTTCTTCACAATTTTCTAAAATACATTTTATCATAAATAAATCATCTTTCAGTTTTTTATCTTTTGTTTTACCTCCCCTTAGTATCTTATCTACTTCTTTATAAGTTAATTTATGTTTATTTTTAATTAATGATAAACTAACATTAGCACTTTGCATAAAATATTTTCCGTCTTTTTCAGAGAAATTAATGATTAAAGAGACACTTTTTTTTTCAATATTTTCAGTTAAAGAACAATCATTTTCACTAATATTTTTAGATATCATGTCTAATCTTTTATGGGGTAAATAAATAGAAACTGCATTTTCACAAATTTTTTCTAACATATCTCTTAATTCAATTTGGGGTGTATTATTTAAAATAAAATTAGCAACATTAGCAATATGAATTCCGATAGTATGTCCATTAGTTTCAGAATAATGAATAGCATCGTCAATGTCAGTGGTAGTATCACCGTCAATAGAGAAGACGTTTTCGTGTATTAAGTCTAAGAAGTTTTCTTGGGTTTTTTTGATATTTTGGTTGTTAAAAAATATTTTTTGGGGGGTTAAATTTGGAAAACAGGATAAATAATCATTTTGTTCGTTATTAATATCTCCTAAAATTTCATGACAATTAATTTTATAAATTTTAGCGGGTTCATAATATTCAATTTGATTACCTGATAAAGCATAAACATTATTGTTATATTTTTTATTAGTTGCGATAATCATTTTGGGGTAAGCGTTAGATAAGGGTTTAAATAAACTTAAAAATTTATTTTTGGGACATTTACCGTATTGAGTTTTATTACGGAAATCAATAATGCCGTAAATAGAAATATTTTCATTTTTAGAAATAAGGTTTTTGATAGAAGCAATACCCTGAAAAAATAAAAAATTATATTTTTTTTGAAGGAGTTTGTATTGGTTTTTTATTTCATCTTGTAAATCTTCAATATCAAAATCTAAAGGTTCAATTTCAATTTTATCACCATTTAATAAAAAATTATTTTGAGAAAAATTTTCATAGTTAATAAGGTAAAAAGCTTGAGTAGAAGTTTTACCAATGGCGTTTTTCCCAAAAAAATCAATAATTAATTCAGCATCCATTTTATTATCAAAGAAATTAAATAATTTTTAAAATCAAATTTTTTTTATATTAAAGAGTTTTAAATTATTTATAGTTATGCAGGTAAATGATATAAGAAATTGTCAACCAACTTTAAATGTTGGATGTATAGGACACGTGTCCCATGGAAAATCAACATTAATTAATGCATTATCAAATACATCAACTTTGAGATTTTCAAGTGAAAAAAAGAAGAATTCAACAATTCATTTAGGTTATGCTAATATGAAAATTTATGAGGAAGATGGAGAATTAGTAATTACTAATCAATCAGAGGGAGAATTAGTAAAACATTTAAGTTTTGTAGATTGTCCAGGACATGAAAGTTATATAGCCAATATGTTAAATGGAAGTTCAGTGATGGATTTTGCATTTTTGATAGTAGATGCTAGTGATCCAATTGTTTTACAGACACAAGCAGAAGAGCATTTGAATGCTTTATTGATGGGAGGGATGAATAAGATAATTTGTTTACAAAATAAGATAGATTTATTGAATGATTTTGAGGTAAGAAAGAATAAGGAGTTAATAAGTAATTTTTTAGAAGAAAAATTTGGTTTAGATATTCCAATTATACCGGTTTCAGCGCAATTTAAATCAAATATAGATTTTTTGAAAAATATTTTAGTTAATATTCCGGAGAGGGATTTAAGTCAGATAGGTTCAGAAACCTTTTTACCGATATTAAGGAGTTTTGATATTAATAAGCCTAATCAAAACCCATGTCAGATGAAAGGAGGGGTGATAGGTGGGTCAATTTTATCGGGTTATTTAAAGGTGGGAGATGAGGTAATTATTGCACCAGGTTTTATGAAAAAGGGGGTTTGTCATCCGATTAAAACAAAAGTTTTGGGGATAAATACTGAAACAAAAAGTTTAGAGATTTCATTTCCAGGGGGGTTAATTGGAGTACAGTTAGATTTGGATAGTTTTTTTACGAAAAATAATAATTTAGTGGGACAAGTTTTATATCAGGGGGATAATTTGAGAGTTTATGATGAGGTTAAGTTACGGGTGAAGCAGTTAGGGAAATATGATTTGAAAAGTTTAGGAAGGGGAGAGATAATAAAGATACATTGTTTATCTTATTTTGAGGAGGCGGAGGTTTTAGAGTATGGGAAGAAGATAATCAAGATAAAGTTAAGGAAACCTTTAGTTTATCAAGAGGGGGTTAATATTTCAGTATTTAGGAAGATAAATGGAATTTATAAGATTTATTATTTAGGGCGGTTTGAAGATGGAGTTTTGACGAAGATGAAGGAGGTGAAGATTAAGGAGAAAGAGGAAATAGTTTTTGAGGGTGATGAAGAAGAATTTAGTTTTGATTATGATGATGAAACTTATGAATTTTTATTAAAAAATCATTTTGATAAGGGTATTACCAAAGAAGAATTAATTAAGATTGTTTATCCGAAATTAGAGGTAAAAAATAGAATAACTTATTGGATGAATATTAAGGAAACTATTAAAAATTTTGAGGAAAACACGAAAAATAAGGAATTAGGGAAGTATTTTTATAATTATTTAAAGAGAGTAAATAAGGAATTTATGTCAGATAATAATGATATTTATAGTTTTAAGGGGATATTGGGAATAAATAGATTGATGGAGGTTTTAAAGCAATTTAGGAATGATTATTTAAATTGTGAGACTTGTGGGTCATCAGAGACGATGATAGAAAAAGAAAATAAGGATAAAATGAAAGTTTGTTTTAAATGTGGTAGTAAAAAATTTATTTCGTAAAGAAATAATAATTAAAAAATTAAAAAAATAAATGGAACACCCTGAATTATCAAGGATGAAAACTTTTTTTTGTGAATGTTGTCAAAGTGAGGTAGATTGTTTAAGATGGAAATCAATTTCATCTCAATTGAATGGACCGGAATATCGTTGTGATAGTTGTTGGGAGAAATTAGATGGGGATTTAGAGAAAATGGTTAGAGAAAAATGTTTAATTTTATCGAAATGAAATAGAGTTTTATAAAAGATAATATGTTAATTATTTCAGCGTCAAATATTTGTCCAAGATGTGAAAAGTTAAAAGAAAAAATTAGAAAAGATGTTAAAATGTGTAATGAATGTTATAAAGAAGTAGAAGAAACTATGTTAAATTTTATTAAAAACAGTGATAATGAGTATGGATTTGAGGATAGTAAATTAATTAAAGAAAAATTTAAATATTTTTAGGTTATGACTTAAAAATAATGTTTGTTTTTTATTTATGAAAACTTTTGTTGAAAAATATAGACCTAGTACTATTAATGAAGTATTTTTAGAGAAAAAGAATAAAGATACAATCAATTATTTTATTGAAAATAAAGATTTTCCAAATTTATTATTTTATGGACCTTCAGGAACAGGAAAAACTAGCACCATTATTGCAATGGCGAGAGAGATTTATCAACAAAGATATAATTTAATGGTTTTAGAGTTAAATGCTAGTGATAATAGGAATATACAGGTTGTCAGAAAGTTAATCAAGGAATTTGCCTCAACTAAAACATTATTTACGAAAGGATATAAGTTAATAATTTTGGATGAGGTGGATAGTATGACAAATGATGCGCAGTTTGCATTAAGGCGGATAATGGAGACTTATTCAGATAATGTGAGGTTTTGTTTTATTTGTAATTATATTAATAAGATAATACCGGCTATACAGTCAAGATGTAGTAAATTTAAGTTTTCTTGTTTGGAGAGTTCGGTGATAGAGAAGAGATTGGAGGAGATTTTAATAAGTGAGAAGATTGAGATAAATGAGAGTGTTTTGAGGGAGATTTTGGATTATACTTCGGGGGATATGAGAAAGATATTGAATATAGTTCAATTATTTCAGTTTCATGATAGTAAGGAAAATATGGATAGATATTATGGTTTATTAAATATTCCAAATAAAAAATTTATCAAAGAAATTTATCAAGATTTGAATAAATTAAAGAATAAAACTGGGGTTTTTAAGTTAATAAAAAAAATAGAGGATGGGATAAAAAATGGATTTTTTACGATTGGTAATTTTTGTGAGGAACTTTATAATTTATTAATAGAAGAAAAAGAAATTAGAAATGAAATAGTTAAAGTTCTTAGTATTTTAGAGAGAGATGATAATTTGATTTGTGATAATGAAACAAAGATTTTGAGGATAATTAGCGTTTTTTCTAAGATTTAAAAATAAATTGATTAAAAAAAATAGTATGAAAATATTAGGTTATAAATTAGTAAAAGAAATATTGGATGAAATAGTTAGAAAAAAAGAATTACCTAACTTGATAATAAATGGAAAATCAGGGACAGGTAAAAATTTGTTAGTTAATTATTTATTAGATAATTTATATCAGGAAAAAAGGAATGAGCGGGTTTTAAATTTAAATATTTGTGATGAAAGGGGTATATCAGTGATTAGAGAAAAAATAAAATGTTTTGCAAATTTACAGGTTTATGAAAATGGAAATAAACCCTCATATAAAGTAATAGTTTTTGACAATGCAGAATATATATCTAGTGATGCACAAAATGCTTTAAGGAGAATAATAGAAATGACTAATAATTTAACAAGATTTATTTTTATCACGAATAATTCAAAATGTTTGATAGATCCGATAATTTCAAGGTGTTTATATTTGAATTTAAATTTTAATGAAATAGATGAAAAAATAAAATATTATAAATCAGAATATAAGTCAGTTAAACAGGATATGATAAAATATGTGATAGATGTTTCAAAAAATAATTTTGATTTGGAAAAAAATACTTTAAGGGAATTAAATAATTCAGAAGAAGTGAGGGAAAGATTTAAGAAATTAGAAGAGAAAGTTAATGAAATGAAGGATAAGATAAAAGATAAAGATATTAATAATATGATTGGTATTTTAAATGAAATAAAGAATGAAACTGATTTTAATTTATTAGATTTAACAAAATATTTTTATAAAAATTTAATAAGAGAAAAAAAATTAAAGATAGAGCAGATATTTAAGGTTAATCAGGAGTTTTATAATTTTAATAAAAAGATTTTAATGGGAGGAGATATTAATTTAAATTTTGTTAATTTTTATTTGAATTTATCAAAAATAATTTAAAAGTGTTTTAGGTTTTAAAAATAATGGAAAATTGGGAAGAAATTAGTTTTAATGAACCTTTAGTTGAAAAATATCGTCCAAAGGTTTTAGACGATATCATTGGAAATTCTAATGAAATCTTATTTTTAAAAAAATTTATTGAAAATAATAAAGTTCCAAATATTATTTTAACTGGTGAACCTGGTGGAGGTAAAACTAGTGCAGTTATTGCTTTTGCAAAAGAATATTTAGGAGAATATTTTAAAGATTATTGTATAGAATTAAATGCGAGTGATGATAGGGGTATAGATACAGTGAGAACAAAAATTAAATTTTTTGCTCAAAAGAAGAAAATCATGGATAAAAAGAAAATAGTTATTTTGGATGAAAGTGATAATATGACTTCAAGTGCACAAATCGCATTAAGAAATACTATGGATGTTTATGAAGATGAAGTTTGTTTTTTATTTACTTGTAATAACATAGAAAATATAATTGATGCGATACAAAGTAGGAGTAAGATTATGTTTTTTGGAAGGATAGAGATGGATGTTATTATTAAAAAAATTTTAGAGATTTGTTTAAAAGAAGACATAAATATTAAAGATGATAGTTTAGAAATATTAATCAATTTAACAGAAAATAAAACAGATATGAGAAGTATTTTAAATTTATTAGAATTAGTGAAAGCTAATTTTCCAAATAATCAAGAAATTAAAAAAGAAGATATTTATTATATTTGTGATAAACCATCACCTTTAATTTTAACTGAAGTTTTAAATAATATTATCAATAAAGATATCAAAAAAGCTATTCTTGAAGTAAATCAGTTAAAATTAGATGGGTTTTTAAATACAGATATTTGCACAACTTTTATTAATGAAATATTAAATAAAGATTTTATAAAAGATGATAAAATAAAAGAACAATTTTTAATAATAATAACTAAGTATAATAATTATTTTTTAGAAGGTTTTGAAAGTAAATTACAATTAGGAGCAATGATAGTAGAATTAGGTGAGTGTAAAATATAAATATTTTTTTTATTAAATAAAAAAATGGATAATCCATTTGAAGTTGAAGAAAAGAAATTTTGGAGTGTTAATGTGGTTCCAAAATTTTTAATTAGAGGAATTCCAAGAATTTGCACTATTTTATTTTGGTATTTAATAGTATTTTTTTTAACTCTTTTTTTCACTCAAAGAAACCTTAATTACCAACATTGGGTTTTAAGATGGAGTTGTCGCCTAAAACTTTGGTTATGTGGATACAAAAATATTGAATGTTCAAATCAAGATTGGTTAAAAATGAAAAATACTGACGCTCAAATCATCTTTTGCAAACACAGCTCCTACATTGATATCGGTATGATGTGTTATTTAATGCCTGAAGTGAAATTTGTCGCTAGTTCATATGTTAAAAATATACCAATTATTAATAAATTTGGTCGTTATAGTTGTATTTATATGGAAAGTGAGTTTGGGGGGAATAGTTTAACGGAGAAGATACAGAAGGAGATTGATAAAGGGCATAAAATACTTTATTTTGGAGAGGGGGTTTGTAGTAGAGGGGACCATTTATTAAAGTTGAGAAATGGGATGTTTGTTCCCCGGAAGAAGATTCTTCCGATTCATATAGAATATGAGGAACATAATAATTGGGTGATGGGAGAACAGGACATGATACAACATTTTTTACAACAATTAGCGAATTTTAAGAACAAAGTTAAAGTCAAAGTTTTAGATGAATATGAACCGAATGAGGAAGATAAAAAAGACATTGAAAAATTCAAAGAAAACTTCAGGGAGTATTATAGTAAAAATTTAAATTTAATTAAGAGTGAAAAATCCTATCAAGACCATACATTTTATAAATTGAAATTAGACAAGAAGACTACTTAAAGAAAATAAAAAAAAATTGATTTAAAAAAAACTAGAGATAAGATATTAATATAACAAGATGAGCGGATTAAACGTAGAGGAACTTCGTCAAAACTTCCGTAATGGAAGGGAGGAGCTTAAGAAGAAGCGGGATGAGAATTTGAGGAATGCTATTGAGGAAGCATTCAATGAGATTACTTCAGATTTAGTTGAGAAGGTTACTGCAGAGTCACACAGGACTAACCGTATTATTATTAAGACTTGGTCTAATGGAGATGAGGAGGGAGTTCGTTTTGGAGCCAGTGGCGAATTTAACGGATTTCACATTCAGCAGCTCCTGAAGGGATATTTTAATGATATTAACAAGGAGGAGACTTTACTTTATCGTTTAAAGAAGTTCCTTAACCCTGATCATGAGAGTGAGCATGGTTTTCCTATTACGGTTTATTATGATAGGGATTTTAAGAATCATGGAACCTGGCATTTAATTGTTTTTATTAAGTCAGATGATTCAGAGAGGAGGCGTACTGATGCCTCAGAGCGTCGTGATGAGGGTTCTTCAAGGACTTTTTCACAGTCGATGATGAGGAACCGTGAGACTTCTGGTCGTGGAGGTTTCCAGGGTCGCGGAGG
>JGI10211J14876_10000173_pt1 | contig 25846 bp, 23 predicted proteins | sample Etolagsediment_FD_14876 | JGI IMG/M metagenome (IMG submission 14876)
TTTGAAGCCAAGCTAAAGGCTGATGCAATTAAAAATAGTAAAGAATGGATGAATAAGCCTAAGATGACAGCAGAAGTTTGTGATGCACTATGGACGCCAATGCTTAAGTATCCTAAGTATCCAGAAGGACACGAAAATGCAGGTGATTTTGATTATACACGAGCACCTACACTTCGCCTAAAAGTGCCTTATTGGGAAGGCGAATATAAGATTGAGTTATATGATACACAGTCTAAGCCACTGTTTCCAAATGATAAGGGAGTTCTGCCAACAGAACTAGTACCAAAGGGTATTGATATTGCAACAGTTATTCAGTGTGGTGGTCTATGGTTTGCAAATGGAAAGTTTGGTGTAACTTGGAAGCTATTCCAGGGTGTAGTAAAGCCAAGAGCTTCAATGAAGGGTAAGTGTCTAGTTAAACTTTCAGAAACAGATCGGGCTACTCTAGAACGGAGTGAACCTGAGGGGGAAGAAACCTCTGTTGGTGTTACAATGGCCGATGATACTGATGATGAGGAAGAAGAAATGGTAGAAGAAACAGTAGAGGCAGAGGCAGAGGCAGAGCCAGAGCCAGAGCCAGAGCCAGAGCCAGAGCCAGAGCCAGCACCTGCACCAAAAAAGAAGGTAGTTCGTAAGAAGGCAGTAGCTACAGTAGGGGCTTAAGTTAATAAATAATGAATAAGTAGTTAATAAAATTAAAAATAAAATTTTTTTTTGTTATTTTAGATATATATGTCAAAAATAACAAAATATATAACAACCTTTGTTATATCAGGAGCAACAGTAAGTGGTATATCATATGTTGGTAATTTACTAAATCCAGCAGCGGCAGGTGTAATATCTGGCATACCAATTAGTATACCTTCAACTTTATTAATAAAAGGTAGAGATAAACAGAAAGAATTTATATGGTCGGCATTTTTGATGGTAAGTCTATTAGCAGTTATAACAGGATTATGTGCATATTTGATAATAAAAGTTGATATGTCGACATTAAAAGCAGTAATTATAAGTTTTTTATCTTGGTGTTTAGGAGGATTTTTATATTATAAGTTTATAGTATCTAAATAAGGTATTTCTCTCTATTATAATATTATAATATTATTATAATGTTATAATATTATATATGAGTAATAAAACAAAAAAAAGTAAAAATAAAAGTAAAAAAAGTAAAGTTACTATAAAAAAGTATAATACAACAATAAAACATAATAAAACATTTGTGATACCAAAAATAAAGAAAGATAAAAAAGTGCCATTGGGTGGAAAAGTATATATATTGTATACTGGTGGAACAATTGGAATGTCACATTCAGATGAAGATGGTCTAGTCCCAATAAAAGGTACATTAATTAAATTAATTAAACGATTAGGAATAGATACTCAATTAAATATTGAGTATGTGCTTGACAGAACAACCCCTCTAATCGATAGTTCTAATATGAAAAGTGAAAATTGGAAAAAAATTTTACAAAAACTAATAGATAATTATAACAATTATGATAGTTTTATAGTTTTACATGGAACAGATACATTAGCATATACATCGGCAATGTTATCGTTTTTCTTAAAAGATTGGACAAAAACAGTAATAGTAACAGGTTCTCAAATTCCTATGTTTGAATTTAGAAACGATGCTTGGAGAAATGTTATAGATTCTATTGTAGTGTCTCTCTTAAAAATTCCTGATGTATTGGTAGTATTTGGAGGAAAAATATTAAGAGGTTCTTGCGTAACAAAAGAGAGTTCGACTTCATTTGCAGGGTTTAGTTCACCAAATGGTGGAACAATTGGTAATATAGGTGTTCATATAGATATTTATAAAAATAAGTTAATGAAACAAGTTCCTGGTAATATTCCAGATCCAGAAATAAATAGTTATGTTTCAAAATTATCTACAACTCCCTGGAAAATATCAGATTGGAATAATAATATAAAAATAGAGATAATGACATTGGTACCTCAAAATAATGCTCCAGTATTAAATGCTATGGTAGATTTAAATCCAAATGCAATTATATTAAGAACATATGGTATAGGTAATGCACCTGTAGCAGATAAGGCTTTTGTAAAAGCTTTAAAACGAGCAATTTCAAAGAATATAATAATAGTAAATACAACACAATGTACATATGGTGGAGTTGAAATGGAATATTATAAAACAGGAAAAACTTTAAAAAAGTTAGGAATAATAGGAGCAAAAGATATGACACATTCTGCATCTTTTGCAAAATTATTTTATCTATTTCAAATTTTTGGTACAAAAAATATAGAAATAGTAAAACAGCTATTTAAAATTAATTTAGTAGGTGAAATAACTATAGATCAATATGATGTAAATGTTAGAAATTATTTGATAAATTATTTTAATGTATATCAAGAATTAGGTTAATCAATATCTGTAAATATTATATCAATATAGATAGATGCTCTATTATGTATAGAGTATATGTTATTAGTATTAATCATTGGTATACCTTGATTATAAATAGTATATCGTTGATATTTAATAATTTTAAGTTCTTTGATAGGAATATAAAATTTTTTGTTACCAATTAATATATCAATATTATTAGTGTTAATAATACTAATAATAGGTGTGCTTATGTTTATATATAAGTTGTTATATTTATCAATATTAATATAAGATGGTAATTTTGGTTCGCATTGTACAATTAAAGAATTATAAGATAAGTCATATATAAGTTCGTGATGCCAATAAGGGATATAGAATATCTCTCCACTAATGTCTAATTTATAAACCTCATCATTAATGAGATTACTTAGAGTAGGATTAAGTAATATAAGATTGTCATCTTTTGTACATTCTTTAACTAGTTGACTAATTTTATTAGTAATATCATTACTAATGTTTAAAATAGTAGAGTAACGATCAGCAATATTTTTAAAATTAAGAAGAGTAGTTTTTGGTAAAGTTTTAAATAGATCAATACTAATTTCATTACATTTATTATTAATTAAATTAAAAAAACATTCTGAATCAAGATTTTTATTAATAATTCCATCTAAGAATTGTTTAACTAAATCAGTATATGTAATATTATCAATATTAAGATCAATATCTTGATTGTGAAAATTTTGAAGATATGTATATGCAGATTGAATTTCTTGAAAAGTTTTTTTAGTGTCTTTGTCGATATTTTTATCTGGATGAAATTTGAGTGCTTGTTTGTAATAATTTTCTTTAAGTTCTTTTGTGGAAAAANTATTATTAAGATTTAAAATATGGCAAGCTTTATTGTAATTCATTAACAATGGCTGATATATATAATACATACCTCTCTAAGTGGTAAATAGGTCTATAATTATTATTATATAATTTAAGAAAACTATATAGATTAATTAATATTTTATTGAGTTTACTAGAAGATAATAAGTTTTTGGCGATCAATTGTTGAATGATATAATTAATACAATTATATATATTAAGATCAAAAATACAAATATCATAGAGATGTTCTCTCAACTGTAAAAAATTAATTTCGCTATAATTAATAATTTGTTTTAATATTTGATCAGATATATTTTTATATGTATGCTGCATAATATTGTTTTGCTTAGTTAAGAGAGAACTATCATATCGTTTAATATCTTTAATATTATTTATTTTATTAATATCATAATCTTTATCTAGGGAAACTTTATGTATTTTATTGTAAGAGGAACGAGATGGTCTAGGTAGAATAATTTTATTGCAACAATTAATTATATTATTTGGTATAAAAGATATATCAGATGTAATAATAATAAATTTAATAATAATACCAGAATTATATCTAGTTTGCATATAACTGTAAAAAGTTTCAAGTAATTCATTATGAATATCATTAAAATTTTTACATAAAATAATTCCACATTTAATATTTTTTGCAGATATAATATCAACTATTTGATTATAAATATCAAACCATAACAATTTAGAATTGCAACCTAAGAGAGATAAATCGATTTCATAATGTATATCACTTATTTTAAAATAATAATTAGATTTATTATATGATATTGTAATTTTTTTTTCATATTTTAAGTTACAATGACTTAAGTGTTTAATTAGATTAAGAGCATAAGTATATTTACCGATACCTTGAGGACCATATATAATAATATTATTCATAGTTTCAATATTAGAAAAATTATTAGATAAATTATGTAATAGTTTTTTGTCTGAATTATTAATATAATCTATAAAATGACTTTCAAAAGATTTCATATTAGTTTTACATATACAAATTTTTTTAAATGCTTAAAAAGAACTTATTAAATTTATTATATGAATTTAGTTTTAGACGAAACAAATTATAATATAAATAATATATTTTTTTATGAACCAGTAAAAAATACAGTAATGGATGATAGTAAGTTCATTAGAATTATATATTCTGATGAACATGTTATATTAAATGGATTGTATTTAAAACTAGATATAGAAAATAATAATAATGTATTAGATTTTTTAGATAAAACAGAGAGAGAGATATTAAATAAATATAAAATAAATAAAAATAATGTAAATAAAAATCGATGTATAAAAATTCAAGAACAATTACAATTTTTAATAAATAAAAATATTCCAAAGAAAAATGTAATAATAAAAATATCAGGAATTTGGGAAACAAATTTAATGATGGGTTTAACATTTAAATTTATATCGTAAAAAGAGTCGTTTAACCATCAGTAGAAAAAAATTGTAATATAACTTGTGTTATACCCAAAATTGATAAATTAGTAATACCAATAGCATAAATAAGATATCTTTTTGCAGAATTAGGATTTTTATCAGTAATAGAGTAAAAACCTAATATAGCAATTTGTAAAAATAATAAAAATGTAAAACTATTTATCCAAGTAAAATAAGTACTAGCAACATTATGATCAGCAAGGCGATCTTTAAACATAAAAGTTTGAACAGATGCAAAAATAATAACACTTAAAGTAATAAAGGCAGGTAATGGATACATAAGTATTCTATTTATACCTCCAGCCCAAAGATTTGTAGATTGACCTGCTACAGTATTTCTATCAGGTAACTTAGTAGTATCAAATTTAATAAAAAATGGAATTAAAAATAATAAAGCTACAGCAGATACAACATATCCTGCAGCAGTTGCGCTTACCCATGATTGTGCACTTGTAGAAGATTTTTCAGTATTTTTAAGTGCAAAATTACCAGCAATTGCTAAAAAAATACCAACAATTACAATAGTATATAAGATAAATTCTGTAGTTTTTTGTGCATACTCTTTTTTACTGATATTCATATAAATAATATTATTATTTTAATTTATTTATAATTTATCTTTTAACCAGGTTAAAATAGTATCGGTAGAACAAGTCAGGTAATCATCTGGAAAATTATTTAATTTAATAAACTTAGGTTTAGTCATTTTAGTTGTTTTATAAAATATATAGTGACCGTATTGACCAGTTCTTATAGAAATTTCTTTTGTAATTTCTCTAATAACATTAGTATTAGTTTTATTTTTATTAATAAAAGCAATAACATCATTTAATGTAATATCATCTTCATTAATATTAATAGTTTCAATAGATTTTTTATTATCACCCCAAGTAACATAGAGTCCAAATTTACCTTTTTTAAGTGTTAGGTCTCTATTTTCATATTTTCCTAAAATTTTATCAATTTGATTATTTTGAATAATATCTTCTAATTTATATTCGCCATTTTTAAGTTTTTCTAAATCTAAATCTTTTTTAACAGAAAGAAATTCAGTTTTATCTTTTTTAGTAAATTTTATAACAGGACCGTGCTTGCCAATCATATATGTATGATTGTCATCAATAATAATTGATTCAGATTTTTTTATTTTTATAGTGTCATTAATAGTATTAATTTGTTCTAAACATTCTCTGCATAATGTATGATATTCTTTCTCTCCTTTTGCAATAATATCTAATATATCTTCCATCTGTTTAGTATATTCATAATTAAATAGATCAGCATATTTTTTAATTAATAATTCAATAACAAGTATACCAGTCTGTTGAATTACTAATTTATTTTTTTCATTACCAAATTCTCTCTTATTTTCGGTTTCTAATATTTCATCATTTTCTAATTCAAAATCAGTACAAGTAATAGTTTTACCTTTAATATTTTCACGTTTTACATAACCACGTTGTTGAATTTTTTCAATAAGTGAAGAGAATGTAGATGGTCGACCAATACCTTTTTGTTCTAATAATTGTACAAGTTTAGCTTCAGTATAGTGACTTTTTAAGTCTTTAAGTGTAAATTTACAAACAATTTTTTTATAAGGAATAGTTTTATTAATAATTTTGGGTAAATATTCATAAGCCATAGATTTTGTAGAGTCAACAACTAGGTCTTGTTTATGATTATAATCAATGATTTTCCATCCTAAAAAGACAAGATTCTCACAAGTATATCGATATTCGTGTTTTTCAGGCGCTATAATTCTAGCTAATATAGTTTTAAATATAGCATCTTCCATACAACTTTCAATTGTATTTTTCCAAATTAGGTAATATAATTTTCGTTCTTTTACAGTAAAATCGCCATCATCAGGTAATTTAGTAATACAAATATTAGTAGGTCGAATAGCTTCGTGAGCTTCTTGTGCTTTACTCTCATCTTCTTTTTTAGTGCTTTTTTTTTTGTTAGATTTGCTGGCTAAACTATCAGTTAAAATGTTAGTGTCTTTGCAAGCGTATTCAATACCATAATTTTTGTTAATATATTCGATTGCTTTGTCAACAAAATCTTTGCTATAAATTTTGCTGTCTGTTCGCATATAGGTAATATATCCTGCTTCATAAAGTTTTTGGCAAATTTGCATAGTATCTTTAGGAGAGATATGTAATTCATTACTAGAAGTTTGTTGAAGTGTACTAGTGGTAAATGGTTGTGGTGATTTTCTAATAGAATCTTTTGGTTTATCACAGGTTAATATATGATTGTGGTCAGTAGTCATTTCTAGAAATTCTACCATTTTTTCTTCATCATCATAGTTATAATTTAATGAAAATGGTAAATTTTTATCAGTAAAATAACCGGTAGTATTATATGATTTTGTTCCAGGAGAATTATTAATATCAACAAAATTTTCGTATACAAGTCTTAAAGCCGGAGTTTGACACCTACCAGCAGATAATTTCATAGTTCGAGATATTTGTTCCCATAATATTGGAGAAATTTTATATCCAACAATAAGATCAAGTATCTGTCGACCTAACTGAGCATTAACAAGTGACATATTTAGAGTAGTAGGATTATTAATCGCTTTAGTAATAGCAGGTTTGGTTACTTCGTGAAAGATAATTCTTTTAGTATTAGTAATAGATAAATCAAAGAGTTGACAAATATGCCAACTAATAGCTTCACCTTCACGATCATCGTCAGTTGCTAAAACAACTTCTTTAGATTGTGAAATTAATTGTTTAATTTTATTAATTTGTTGTCGTTTAGTATCAATAGGTATAAATTTAGGCTTAAAGTTATTAGAGATATCAATATCATTTAAAGAATTTAGTTGTTGTAAATGACCATAACTAGCTATACACTTATATCCTGGACCTAAATAAGACTCGATTTTTTGACATTTAGCAGGAGATTCAACAATAACTAAAGTATAAGTCATATTATTTTAATAAAAATAATAATAATTATTTTCAATTTTAATATAAATATATTTGTATAAAAAGATATTATGTTTATTAAATTAATTTTATTATTATTTTCAACATCAGGAATAGTACTTCCAAATTATGGTAGTATATATACAAATACATTACAATTTCCATTGTTAGGCAAACAAAATATTGAAGCAGAATTTTCTGAATATAATCAAATATACATTAGATTAAATGGATTAATAGATGAAAATGGTACCGCAAAATATAAAATAGTAGATGATAGGTTATGTATAACTCTAAGTGAAAATTTAAAACAATTAATAGATAAGAGAAAAACAGAATTTAATTTAATAAATTATGATAATTTTAAAGATATAGTTTATATACAATTATATATTAAGCCATTATTTTACAAAAAAAATATAGGATTAGAGAGAATTAATTAATATAATAATTAGTATTAATTAATTTATGGTAATGTATTGTTTCCACCTCTTGAACTGATAAATTGCATTTGGTCTTTTGAGATACAGGCACATCCAGTAGATGATGAGTATTGTTGAGGTGTAAAACAGCATTCTGGTTTAAATAAGTTGTTAGCCCACATAAATAATCCTTTCGGTGGAACAGGTCCTCCAACATGATTAGCTAAAGGAGCATACATATTTTGGTATGCAGCGTTAGCAGTAACAGGAGGCTCGCTCCATCGATCATTAGGAACTCCGTGACCTAATTGATAATTAAGTGGTGCACCATTTAAAAACCCTTCTTGTTTTGTCTTATGAAATGTAGCTGCACCACAAAAAGTATGGCAAGCGATAAGGCCACCAATAAATAAACATACTAAAACAGTTAATACATTAATACTAACACCCATGACAGTATAATTAGGGAAAGACATAATTATATATAATTCTTAGATAAAATTTTTGGAAGATAGATTGTTAGATAAAGAAGATAAATAAGATATAATAAGATTTTGCTAAATAGTACTACCAATGTGGCATACTTGTACTCTGATTACCTTGGAATATATTATTAAATTTAATAATAATAGGTACAGTAGGGATCATTATAGCAGTTGCTAAAGCAATTGGTGCGGCAGCGAGACCCCATCCAATAAAAGGAATAAATAATAAACCAACAATAGTAGCTACTAGAGCGACTAATATAACAACAACAAGAATATGTATAATAACCATAATGGCAGATTTCATAGTAAGATAGGATCCAATCATCATATATATACCAGAAGTATAGACACCTTTAATTCTCCAAAGACTATCTTTAGTAGTAATAGCCATATGAGTAGGAGGAATCATAACATTAAGAGTTCGTCCAGAAATACTTTTAGCTGTGTCGGTAATATCATTTCTGACAGTATTAAAAAATCCACGAATAGAATCAACTGCTTTAATGGAATCTTCAACGCCTTCTTGTGCAAGTCGTTTAGCATAATAAATAGGTGCAAGTGCATCTTGAGCAATACTATGAAGTATATTATTAATACATCCACTAAAATTGTCTTCAATAATTTTATTAGCAGGATCTTTACTATTTTTAAGTACTAAACTAGCAAATGGCATATATAAAGGATTACATCGATCTTTAGGCCAATTTTTTCTAAGTTGAGGTATATGATTTTTTACATAATAATAAGTGATAGCAACAGAATAAATATAAATAATAACAATTGAGAAAAGGATATCACTACCGTAACTAGAGAGATAAGATTTTTTATGTTTTAAATATAGTAGATTAACAATATCTTGAATGCTACTCATATATAGTAGATTGATAATATATATGAGTATCTAAACATTTTTTGATGGAGATCCTTGATTATCTTCCCAATCGTGGAATATATAATTTCCTAAAGGAATAGTATGATCAGATGTAATTAAACAGATAAGAGTTTTTGTATCAATATTAGATAATTTTGCATCCTTATGATTTTTGACATTAATAAAATTATTAATCTCTTTATCATAAATTAAATGAGAACCAGAAACAAGTATAGGTGTATAATTATCATTATTATCTTTTTCACCTTCAAATATATATAATTTTTCAATATAATTTCCACTATTATCAAGATTATGTAATTTCATAGTTCCATGGACAGTTTGTGAGTTTTTGAGAATATCACCGGGATTAATAGCAGAAATGGGCTTAATAGTATTATCTCGTAACTTAACTAAAGTATCTGGATGAAAACACATAAACCGAACCATTTGACCAGGAGGACCTTCCCATCCAGATTTCATTGCCATAACACTACCTTCCATAAGATATAAAAATACGGTAAGCGTGCCAATAGTTTTTTGGAAAAGATCTCTAATAGAAATAATCATATGTTGAAAACCAATTAATAAATTAAGAAAAACACCCATAATCTGTTTAATTATACTCATAATCATATTGCGAATTTTATTAAAGAATGCTCTAATAGAATTAATAGCATCAGTGAACTCTTTAGTTACACTACTCATTACTTTTTCAGCATAGTGCACAGGCTGTAATAAATCTTGCATAAAAGTTGACTGTAAATTTTGTACACAAAATGCAAAATTTTTCATTGTATCTTGTCCAAAAACATTAGCAAAAGGCATAACAGTAGGATTGCATCGATATTTAGGCCATTCTTTTTTAATTTTTTCTATACCAACAGATAGTACATTTACACTAAATAATATAATAAATATTAATATAATAAGAAATGTTAATAATATGTCAGTTCCTTTCATAATAAATTATAGTGTTATTTTTATTTATTTTTTGAAGCATAAAAATAATTGAATTAATAATCAATATAAATATAATATACACTTAAATATTATGATGGAAGATGTCACTGATTACCAAGATCCAGATATTCAACAATCACCAGAAGGTTTAATATTTAATCCATTTAATCCATTAAATATTGAGATTACATTGAATGACGTTCAATCTATTCTTAAGAATTATGGTGTAAAATATAACATAGATAATATAAATTTATATATGAGAGCTTTTATTCATAGATCTTATGTTAAGCGGCCAGCACTAGAAAATGCGACATTAGATATAAAAGTGGCAGAGAAGCCGTATAATTGTCTTGCACTAAAAACAAAATCAAATGAACGATTAGAGTTTTTAGGAGATGGTGTATTAGAATTAGTAACAAAATATTATTTATATAAACGATTTCCAAAAGCAGATGAAGGATTTATGACAGAAAAGAAAATTGCTTTAGTAAAAAATGAACATATTGGAAAGTTAGCATATGATTTAAAATTACATAAATGGTTTATTCTTTCTAAACATGCTGAGGAAAAAAATACAAGAACCAATTTTAAAAAATTAGGGTGTCTTTTTGAGGCTTTTATAGCAGCCTTGTTTTTAGATGTAAATAAAATATCAATTAGTGATGAAGAAAATTGGTTTAATAATGTATTTACAACAGGTCCAGGATTTCAAATGGCTCAAATATTTATAGAAAATATATTTGAGAAACATGTAGATTGGATTACACTAATAAAGACAGATGATAATTATAAAAATAAATTTCAAGTTTTAGTTCAAAAAGAGTTTAAGATAACACCTACATATTTAGAAATTAATCATACAATTGAAATAGGATATGAAATGGGTGTTTATATTTGTTTAGGTCAAGAAATTCACGAGACATCAATTAAAAATGCAATAAATTATAGAGAAATAGGTTCATTTAAAAAAATTCAAGAGCTCCTAGAAAAAGAGTCAAAACTATTTATATTTATGGGAAAAGGAGTACATAAAATAAAAAAAAAGGCAGAACAGATAGCTTGTGAAGAAGCATTAAAACAATTAGAATAAGTTATTTAATATTTAATGTCTTTATATATTAAATATGTCAGAAGAGACAAGCCAACTTTTAGATAGATTGAAACAAAAAAAAGAACCTGCAGTTAAAAACCCAGTGAATATAAAATATGCAAAATCAAAAGAAGAAGTAAAAATTACAACAAAAATATCTGATAAAAGACCTGTTGCAAATATAAATAGAGAATCAATCTTACAAAAAATAGGTATAAGACCAACAGTAACTAGTGAAATTTCTAGTAAAAAAATTAAAGAAGAAGAAGATAAATTTAAGTTAGCAAGTCAATTAAAAAGTTTAAGTATAGGAAAATCAGAGAGTAAAAAAGATGAAGCAGAAGAAGAAATAGAAGATGAAGAAGCTTTACTAGCAGCTTTAGAAGAAGAAGAACAAAAAGAAAAAAAAGAAAAGGAAAAAACTAAAGCATTATCAAAAATACAAGAGGTAGAAGATGAATTAGAAGATGAATTAGATGAAGAGGCATTACTAGCAGCATTAGAGGCAGAAGAAGAGGGAATATCATTAAAACCTAAACCGGCGACAGCAATAAAACCAAAAAAAACAGCAACAAAAAAGATAACAGCAAAAAGTGTAACAAAAACAGGAGATAGTTTAGTAAGTGAACCACCAAAAAATGTAGAAGAGTTAGAAAAACGATTACCTGATAAAAAACCAAAAATATTAGTCCAAGCAGATTCTTATTACTTAAATAATCGTGAAATTTTTGTAAATTTTATAAATGATTTATTAAAAGATTATAAGGGTAAATTAGCTGACTCAAAAGAATATAGTTGTGATGATAAAGGCGAAGGTAATTTTTCTCTCTTAACTCATCAAAGTATAGTAAGAGATTATATAAATTTATTAACACCATATAGAGGATTATTATTGTATCATGGTTTAGGATCAGGAAAAACCTGTTCTTCTATTGCAATAGCGGAGGGTATAAAAAGTGATAAAGAGGTAATGATTTTGTTACCTAAATCATTAGAAGTAAATTACAAACAAGAATTAAAGAAATGTGGAGATGAACTTTATAGAAATAATCAATATTGGGAGAAAATAAATACAGCGGCAAATCCAGATTTAGTAGATCCGTTAGCTTATATATTATCACTTTCCCCAAAATTTATAAAACGGCAAGGCGGGGCTTGGTTTGTTAATAAGAGTAAACCACCAAATTATAATATGTTAACAGCAGAACAACAAAAATCTTTAAATGAACAGATAGAAAAGATGTTAGAAAATAAATATAAATTTGTTAGATATAATGGTTTACGTAGAAAAAAGTTTGATGAAATGGTAGCTGAAGCTGGTGGAAATCCTTTTTCTAATAAAATTATAGTGGTAGATGAAGCCCATAATTTAGTAAGTAAAATAGTAAATCAATTACAGCGTCCAGATTCATTATCAATGGATATATATAAATACTTGCAAAGTGCAGAAAACACAAGAATAATATTATTAACCGGTACGCCAATTATTAATTATCCGCATGAAATAGCTATAATGATGAATATATTGCGTGGAAATATTAAAACTTGGAAATTACAACTAGTAAATAAAAATCAAAAAGGATTTAAAGTAACACAAGATTCATTAATAAAACTATTTAAAGAAAATCTAGATACAAATTATTTATTAGATTATTTAAATTTTAAATCAACACCACAACCGATACTTACAATAACACGTAATCCATATGGATTTTATACAAAAAATGATAAAAATGGTGAGTATAGAGGAGTAGCGGAAGGTAGAGAAGGAGAGATAGATGATACAAAATTTTTACAATTAATAACTGAAGAATTATTAAAAAAAAATATAGAAATAGTATCAGAATCAGTAGAAGTAATTAATTATAAATGTTTACCAGATAAAAAAGAAGAATTTAGTGAACTATTTATTAATCAAACAACATTAGAAGAAGATAATTCAGTAAAAAATATGGAATTGTTTAAAAGGCGTATATTAGGATTAGTTTCATATTTTCCAGATATAGAAGCTTTACTTCCAAATTTTGATAAAGATCGAGATTTTAATTTAGTATTAGTACCAATGAGTAACTTTCAATTTGGTGTCTATGAAGAAGCTAGAGTAGAAGAGCGAAAAATAGAGAGAAATAATGCAAAAAAGAGAGGTAGGTCACAAGGTACAGATATTTATGAAAATTCAGTATCAACCTATCGTGTTTTTTCTCGTGCATTTTGTAATTTTGTATTTCCAAGGCCTGATATAGTTCGTCCTTTGCCGAGAGATAGTAAAAATTTAGCAGATGTAATAACAGAAACAGCAAATGAAGATTTAATAGATGCAATTAGTGAACAAGAAAGATTACAAGAAGAGGGAATTAATGATGCTGAAGTAATTGATGATATTGAAAAACAGTCGCCAAAAGAACAGACAACTACTACAATGAAAGAAAATGCAACATATGCAGTAAAACAACGTAAAGCATTACAAGATTTATATGATAAAAGAGATGAATATCTGAATCCACAAGCACTAGAAATGTATAGTCCAAAATTTTTAAATATTTTACAACGACTATTAGATGAGAGAAATATTGGATCTAATTTAATATACAGTCAATTTCGACAACTTGAAGGTATAGGAATTTTGTCTATAGTATTAGAAGCAAATGGTTTTGCACAATTTAGAATTGTTAAAACAGGTGGGATATGGAGATTAAATATAAAACCAGAAGATATGGCAAAACCAAAATATGTACTCTATACTGGTACAGAAATACCAGAAGAAAAAGAAATAATACGTAATATTTTTAATAGTAACTGGGATGCATTAAATAGTGGTGAAACAAGTAGTCTAAGAGAAGAATTAATAGAAATAGAAAAAACAAACCCAGTAATAAATGGGAAACAAAATATTAGAAATTATTTTGGAGATATAATTAAAGTAATTATGATTACAGCTTCGGGAGCTGAAGGTATTTCTTTAAGTAATGTAAGATATGTACATATAACAGAACCATATTGGCATCCAGTTCGTATAAATCAAGTAATCGGTCGTGCAAGGCGTATATGTAGTCATAAAAATTTACCAGTAGAATATCAAACAGTAGAAGTATTTTTATATTTAATGGAATTTACAGAGGAACAGATAGAGAAAGCATCGAGAGAATTAAAAACACAAGATAAGAGTAAATTTACAAAAGAAAAATATATGAAATATAAATCATTAGATAATCCCTATTTAACAAGTGATCAATCTCTTTTTGAAATATCAAACCAAAAAGAAGTCATAACTCAAGGAATATTAAAAAATATAAAAGAAGCATCAATTGATTGTAACTTACATAATCCAGTAGGAACAAGTAAACAATTAAAATGTTTAGTTTTTGGATCAGACAACCCCAATAAATTTGCATACTCACCATCAATTACTAGTCAAGAAAAAGATGAGGCAGCAAATTTGAATAAAACAGAAGTTAAAATTAAACTTAAAAAGGTAACTTTACCAGATAGTAAAGGAAATAAAATAGATTATGCTTATAATGCAGCAGTTTTAGACGATCCAAGTAATGAAAATAGTGAAGGAGTAATACTTAGTAGAATATATACATTAGAAAGTGCAGCAGCAGAAAATCCAATTCCAATAGGTACATTATATTTTAAAAATCAGTCTAAACCAGGTGAAAAACCAAAATATAAACCAATAGATTACACCTTTTTAGCACAAACTAAAAAGTAAATAATTATTTTGATAATAAACTCAATATTTTATCTTGGTTTTTTAATGTTAACTGTTGATTAATTGAAATAGTTTTAAGAATATTTAAGATTTCATTAATAGTATTATTGCTATCACTATTACTATTACTATTACTATTACTATTACTATTACTATTACTATTACTATTACTATTTTGATCAATAGTTTTTAATTTACTGATAATATTTTCAGTAGATGGAATAAAATGGACTTTTTTAGACACAGTATTGGTTTTAATTGTAGTATCATTATTAATATCGTCTTTTTCTGGTGGCTTAGGTAATGGTGGTAAAGTATCATAAGATCTATCACTAATTAATTCATTTAATTTAGAATTTAACTCTACGCTATCAAATGGTTTATCAATATTATCGCTAAATGATATATCAGTTGGTTTATTGTGATTAACTAATTGTATAAATTCTTGTTTTTTATTTTCAAATTCTTCATTAACTCTAATTTTAACCTCTTGTAAAGGTTTTTGAATATGTTCATTACTAAAATATTTAATTTTTTCTAACATTTTACTCATTAACATTTTATTGCGATCAGTGAGAGAAATATCAGATAAATTAGCAATTTCTACAATAATTTGTTCATAAACAGATTTAATTTTTTCAAAATACTTATCAGGTATATTGATAAATGCATTTGCTTCCATTAGTAGTTGCCATATCATTGCTTTATTCTTAATAGATATAAATTCTGTTTCGGCCATATATAAAAATAGATAACTTTATTTTTATATTAATTATTAAAAAATATTTTTCGGAGTTGTTCAACATCTTTATCTGGAATTCTTTTATTAAAAAAAGGTTTTTGATTTGTAGTTAGTAATATAATTATAATATATAGTACATACATCCCACATTCTGTGTCACCTTGTTGATGTTCAGTATTATTAATATATTCTTTAATATTTATATTTAATCGTTTAGCTTGATTAGATACTTTATCTAAAAATTTTCTAACTTGTGGAGGAGTTTTATCAGCATTACTATCAAAATAATAAATATAGTCTTTATCCATATTAATAAAGATACAAATCCAATGAGATCCACTGAGATAATGAGGATCAGTATTTAATATAATACCAATTTTAGTAATACCTTTATGTAAAAGATTTTTAAGATTAAAATTGCATAAATCATTCCATACACACTGTCCAAACATTTTTTTTTTGTCAAAATCAATAGGCGATGGTCCAATAAATTTAAAATTAGTATATTTTTTTTCATATTGTTTCATTACATTAATTAAATCATTACTATTTAACCACTCATTAGGATTTTTTTTCCAAGTAGGAGGGGCATTAGGTGCAAAAGTATATCTAGTAAGAGAATTATCTAAATTATCTGATATAAAATCTTGTTTTAACCAACATTTTTCATTATTACAAGTGTTGCTCATATAATGTTTAAGACTTTTCCATATTTCATATGTGTTATTAGTATAAATTTTTTTATCAGGATTATCTTTATTCCATTCATGTTTTAATTTTAATAGACTAGAAGGAGAATAACATGTATAAGATAATTTTTTAGTTGGACTACAATTTAAATTTTTAAATTGTTTTTGACTTTTTTTTCTAGTCAATTTATTTTTCTTTTTTTGTTTATATTTTTTTGTTCTACCAACCATCTTATAATTATATGAGATTATTCTTTATTAGTGGTTGTTTTAACGCCCTTAATTCTAAGTTTTGGATCTCTTATATTAATATTTTTTTTTTGTGGTATAATATGATTATCAGGTGTAATGTTAATTTTTTTAACAAATTTTTCTAAACTAGGAACTTGTTCGTTTTTATTAGTAATTAATATATTGTCAATAGATTCGATTTCAATATCGCTAGCTATATTGTTGTCGTTTGTTTTATTTAAACTTAGGTCTAAATATTCTTCTTGATAAATATCTTTGGTATCTTGTTGCTTAAAATAGTAAATTAATTCTGATGTATAATTTTCAAATATCATTTTTAGATCACTATTAGGAAAATTTCCTTTAATCATATCTTTTGTTAATTGGTTTATTCTTTTTCTATAAAATCTAATATCTTTGTCTAAATTATAATCAAGGGTAGTTTTATTATTTTTAACTAACATATTAGGGTTTAAAAGATATTGTAAAGTAATTTTATTTATATATTCTTCATCCATAATATATAAATATTATTTATCTTTTATTTCTTGCCGCGTATCATTATTAAATAGTTTATTTCCTAAATTTACTGGAGGTTGTAAAAACTGGTATCCTGCTTCTCTATTTAATGTTGGTTGTAATCCCCAAATATTATAATCAGTATTTGAAGTAGGTAAATTAGGATATAACCCTTGCGCAGTACTTGTTTCTGATTTTGGAACAGTTGAATTATATAAATCACTAGTACTATTAGGAACATATGTAGCGTGTGGTGCATTTTGTAATGCATAAACTTGATTTCTTAAAATAGATTCATTATCTATATTTTGATTATATTGACTCCAAGTTCCACCCTTAGTACAAGGTAAAAAATATTTTTTTTGATCATAATTATATTTAAGAACTCTAGGTTTACAAGCAGTTGTGGGAGGAATGCTATTATAGAGAGGACGAGTATATAGTGTAGGTTGTGGACGAGGTGATAGTAATACTTCTATATTACCAGTTGCCATAGTTCTTGCTAAAATTCGTTCATTAATTTCATTAACTAATCGATCGGTACATAAATTACAATTTATTGTTGAATTACTCATATATTTATAGTGTTATAATAAAACAAATCTAAAGATTTAATTCATAATAATATTATATGTGCGGAATTTTTGGATTACTAAATTATAATGATACCAAATTAACAAGTAATTTTATAGGTGAGCAGGCTCAAAAAGGTCAACATAGAGGGCCAGACTCATATAAGATTGATATAAATAATGATATTTTTTTAGCGTTTTATAGATTGGCGATTAATGGATTAGATAAAAAATCTGATCAACCTATAAAATTTAATAATAAAGTATTAATATGTAATGGAGAAATATATAATTATAAACGTTTGTATGAAATTATGAATATTAAACCAGTAACAAATTCAGATTGTGAATGTATTATTTATATGTATGAAAAATATGGTATTGATTATACAGTAAATGCTTTAGATGGTGTATTTGCATTTATTTTAATTGATTATGATATTAACAAAATTTATATTTCTAGAGATCAATTTGGTGTAAGACCGTTATTTTATCTTTCAGGAAACAATCCAGAAGAAAATAAAATGTTAGGATTTTCCTCAGAAATGAAACAGTTACATATTTTTACTAGAGATGTAGATGAATTTGGTTATAAAGGCGTAGATAATTATAAAATTAATCTATTTGAACCAGGTAGTTATATGATTTTAGAATTTGATAACAATCGGTGGTCAATTAGTAAAACAGTTAAATTTGCTAATTTTCATTTATCTAGAATTAATCCACCAAATGAAGATATGGAAGAAAGCACAATTTTACAAAATATTCATGATATATTTTGTGAGGCAGTATATAAACGGGTTACAACTACAGATAGGCCAATTGCTTGTTTATTATCAGGTGGATTAGATAGTAGTATTGTAGCTGCAATAGTTAGTAAAATTTATAATAAACCATTATCGACATATAGTATTGGACTGGAAGGTTCAGAAGATTTAAAATATGCTAGATTAGTAGCAAAACATATAGGATCAAATCATACAGAAGTAGTAGTATCAGAAGAAGATTTTTTTGCATTTATTCCTTCAGTAATTGAAAACATAGAAAGTTATGATACAACAACAGTTAGAGCTAGTGTTGGTAATTTATTAATTTCACAATATATTTCTGAATCATCAGAAGCAAAAGTTATATTTAATGGTGATGGTAGTGATGAATTAATGGGTGGATATCTCTATATGAATCATGCACCAGATGCATTAGAGTTTGATTGTGAATGTAAACGATTACTTAAAAATATTCAATATTTTGATGTTTTAAGATCTGATAGATCTATTTCAACACAAGGATTAGAGCCTCGTACTCCATTTTTAGATAGAGATTTTGTTACATTTTATCTTTCTATTCCAGTTGAATATCGATTTAGTCTAAATAAAAAACANGAAAAATATCTATTTAGAAAAGCATTTGATAAAGACTATTTACCAAAAGAAGTATTATGGAGAAAAAAAGAGGCATTTAGTGATGGGGTAAGTAGNAAAGAGAGATCTTGGTATCAAATTATAGATGAANTAGTATCAAAACAGACTAAAGTAAAATANGATTTAGATAAAGTATATACACATAATTCACCTGAAACAATGGAACAATTATATTATAGAACTATTTTTGAACAAGTATATCCAGATCAAGAACATATTATTCCATATTTTTGGATGCCAAAATATGTGGATGCTACCGATAGTAGTGCACGTTCATTAGATATATATAATTCTTCATTAGGAACAATAAATGAAGCAAGTGATGAAAATAGTAGTGATGACAGTCAATTATTAGNTGAATTAGAAAGTGTANATTTAGAAGATTAATAGATTTATCGTTTAACAGTTTTATTTTTAGTTTGATATTTATTACGGCGGGTAGATTTATTAATTGGATATAAAAAATTTTCAAGATGTTCCATTAGTTCTTTTCCATTTAAATTATGATTAAAATTTCTTTTACTATCTCGTTGTAATTCTGACATATTGTATCGATTCATAAATTTATGAATATAGTTGTTAAAACTATCATATGACATATCAATATCATTATTATAAAATCTACTAACAAGTAAATCTATAGGTAAAAGTACACTATAGGGTTCAATATGAATATAGTAAACATTATCGTTATCCATTTTTTCGTGGTACAAGTCATCAATAAAACATATCTGGGTTTTATTTCCTAATTTAGTAGTTCTTAAAAAATCATTAACAGTTTTATCGTGAGTTGTACGTTGAGGTTCAACTTGTATACCATCAACAATATAAGCACCAATATGATTATCAAATAATTTATAGTCTACTTTATTATCTAAATAGAGACAAATGCGTCTAGCCCATTCTTTGGGGCCTTGATTATTAGTATAGAGACATACTTTGTATAGATCACCTTTAATTTTTTTTTCTTTTAAAAATTTCATAACATTAAATATATTTGGTCTAAAATATTCTGGATATAGGTCTAGAATGTGCATAAATTCTTTTCTTGTAAGTTTTTTTTTATATAATTTTTCAATAGCATCGCAAAAAATACCTAATTGCTGAAAGCAACCAATAGTTTCATCAAGATCAAAAACAACTACACGTTTACTCTGGTTTCTCATATAGTAATAGTATGATAAAAAAAATATTATCAAAATTATTATAATTATCAAGATAATTAAATAATTATTTTTTAGTGTGGTTATTAAATTATTATAATCTATCATAATAATTTAATATTATAAATTATCTTTTTTTTGTCTTTTACGTTTTTTGTCATTTTAGTAGTTCTAGTCTTTTTATGTTTTTTTGTCATTTTAGTAGTTCTAGTCTTTTTATGTTTTTTAGTCTTTTTGCTTGTTTTACTCTTTCTATTTGTTTTAGTCTTTCTACCACCTTTTTGATCAAATACAGCAATATAATCAAATAATACATTTCCACCTAATTTATTAACAAAACCATTTTCAATTAAGTTTGTTTTAGCTTTATTAATAATACTTTTTAATATATTACAATTACTTGAAGGTAATTGTGGACATGGTTCTTTTGCACATTTAATAAAATCTCTTAATATTTGTTGCTCTTCAGGAGACAAAGTTTTAAAAAAAACATCTCTTAAAAATTGTTTAGCTTTTTCTGCTTTTTCTGGTTCATTATAGTGTCCTGATAAAGCTCCTTCATAAAAACCATCTTTACCATTTAATATTCGTGCAATACTAAAATTTTCTATTTCTATAACACTTTCGCCACTTTTAGGGGGATATATTGTATCTCTACCAAAATTACAATATACTTGTGCTGCATCATCTATAAATAATTTATTTAATTTACAAGCTATACATAATTCTTTTAATAATTTTATCTGTTCATTACCTTTAATATAATAATAATTATCATTTGCTTTAATTCCACCTATATACATATCACGTTCTACAGACCATGAAAATCCCAAATTATTACCATTTACTTTTTGGGTTTCTTCATCATTTAATACACCAGTAGAACCAAAAGGATATTTGCGAAAATTTATATTTATACCCTCTATATCAATAGTTAATGCTAAAAATCCTTGCATTTTTTTTTTGCTAGGAGGATTTGGCGGTAAACCTTGATATATTGTTCTATATACCTCATCAGGATCCTCTCCAAATTCTAGGAATGTTAAAGCCATAGGATGTTTTTCTAGTATATCTTTTTTGGAATCTTGTTGGCTAAAAATATATTCTGTTGGGTTTGAGTCATTAAAATCAATGGTTGGTAAATCAGTTAAATTAAATATTTTAGTAGTATCTGTAGTATTTTTTGATTTTAATCGTTCTTCAAAATACGGCTCTTTCATTATATTACTAAATAGTAATTGAAGATTTTGTTTACTATCATAATTGTCTAAAGTTATAAAGTTTTTATATATATTACTTAACGCATTAATTAAACTAGGAAAAATTTCTTTAATTTTTTCTGATACATCGATTCTTTCCATTATATGTAATATTAATATATAATTTATTTAGTCTACTTCTTCAATTTTGGGACCATTATTAGTAATTTCTTCTTCTGGTACACCTGGCATTCCACCTGGCATTCCACCTGGCATTCCGCCTGGCATTCCACCTGGCATTCCGCCTGGCATTCCGCCTGGCATTCCACCTGGCATTCCACCTGGCATTCCACCTGGCATTCCACTACTTAATTTACTAATTAATTCTTTACAAACTTCTTCTACCTCATTTTTTTTATGATCATATTCATCTTTTGATGCTAACTGATTGTTTTCTAACCATTTAAGTGCATCTTCAACAGCAGATTTAACTTTATCTCGATCTTCATCACTAATCATATCTTTAGTTTTCTCATCATCTACCATACCTTTCATTTGAAAAAGATAACCTTCAAGACTATTTTTAGAAGCAACTCGCTCTCTAAATTCTTCATCTTCTTTAGCATATGATTCAGCATCTTGTGTCATTTTCTCAATCTCTTCTTTTGAAAGTCTAGATTTGTCATTGGTAATTTCTACTTTACTACTTTTACCACTTGATTTTTCGAGTGCAGTAACATTTAAAATACCATTAGAATCAATATCAAAAGAAACCTCAATTTGAGGAACACCTCTAGGCATTGGTGGAATTTCAGTTAGTGTAAACTCTCCAAGTTTATTATTATCTTTAGTACGAGCGCGTTCTCCTTCAAATACTTGAATTGTTACAGCTGGTTGATTGTCCGCAAATGTTGAAAATATTTGGGATTTTTTAGTTGGCACAGTACTATTTCTTGGAATAAGAACAGTCATTACTTCACCAGAAGTTTCAAGACCAAGTGATAGTGGAGTTACGTCAAGTAGTAATAGATCATCAATTTTAGAACTCTTATTTCCAGATAAAATAGATGCTTGAACAGCAGCGCCATATGCCACAGCTTCATCTGGATTAATTGATCTAGAAGGTTCTTTACCATTAAAGAAATCTGATAGTAACTGTTGAACTTTAGGAATACGCGTAGAACCACCAACTAAAACTACTTCATCAATCTGATTTTTTGACATTTTTGCATCTTTTAACACTTTTTCAACAGGATCCATTGTTGCTCTAAAAAGATCCATACATAATTCTTCAAAACGAGCACGTGTAATTGATGAAAAAAAGTCTTTACCATCAGCAAGTGAATCAATTTCAATAGATGTTTGTGTAGTAGATGATAATGAACGTTTGGCTCTTTCACAAGCAGTTCTAAGACGGCGCATAGCTCTTGGATTATCTCCAATATCAATTTTACTTTGTCTCTTAAACTCTTTAACAAAATGTGAAACAAGACGATTATCAAAATCTTCTCCACCAAGATGTGTGTCACCAGCAGTTGCTTTTACTTCAAAAATTCCTTCTTCAAGTGTAAGTAATGATACATCAAAAGTACCACCTCCTAAATCAAAAATAAGAATATTTTTTTCTTTGTCGCTCATTTTATCAAGGCCATATGCAATTGCTGCAGCAGTAGGTTCATTAATAATTCTTAAAACATTAAGTCCTGCAATACTACCTGCATCTTTTGTTGCGGTACGTTGAGCATCATTAAAATATGCTGGCACAGTAATAACAGCATCAGTTACGGTTTCACCTAAATAAGCTTCGGCAATTTCCTTCATTTTAACTAAAACCATTGATGAAATTTCTTCTGGTAAAAATTGTTTTTGTTCACCTCTAAATTCAACTTCAATAATTGGTTTATCACCATCTTTTGCAGCAACTTTAAATGGAAAATGTTTAAGATCTGATTGTGTAGCCTGATCAGAAAATTTACGACCAATAAGTCGTTTAGCATCAAATACAGTATTTTTTGGATTTGCGGCAGCTTGATTCTTTGCTGAATCGCCAATCATACGTTCCGTATCTGTAAATGCAACATATGATGGGGTTGTTCGATTACCTTGATCATTTGCAATAATTTCAATGCGATCATTTTGCCATACTCCAACACAAGAGTATGTGGTGCCTAGGTCAATACCTATAGCGGTTCGTTTCTTATTCTCTGTCATATTAAATTTTTAAATATATTTAGCTTTAAATATATTTTAAATATTATTATAGACTATTACTTTTTACGTGTTTTTTTATGTTTTTTTTTAAGTCGTTTTGTTATTTTATTTTTTCTATGTTGTTTTCTATGTTGTTTTCTTTTTGTTTTTTTTTGTTTACCTCCTATTGTTTGTTGACTTAACATTAATAATCCTTCTACTGCTGCATCTTGATTAGCTTCTTCTAGTTGATTTTGATATATAAGATTATCTGTTTCTATTGCATCTCTTATTAATGATTCAAGCATTGAATTTAAATTTTCAATTTCTAATTGTCTTCTCATTAATTCTCTCAATTTATCTCGTTTATTAGTAGGAAGAGGTTCAAACCTTAAACTATTAATTGTTTCTTGTCTAAATTCATGAGCTTGTTGTCTTGCTTGTTGCTCATGATAATCAGATCTAACTATATTTCTAGCAGCAAGACTTCTCTGTTCTATTATAATATTATTATCATCAACTTGTAAATCTAAAATATTTTCTGGATCTTTAACAGATCTTCTTGAAGCAGGATCATTAGGTTTACGTCTTAATGCTTGTTTTATACTTTCTAATGCATAACATAAACCATTTAAACATATAGGATCATCTGATTGCTCTAAAATTTCTAAACTAATTGGATCATCTTGACCAATACAACTATTATTTCTTTTTACTGTTACTGGACCCACGCCTTTTTCTATTGTACAAGTATTTTCCATATATATTATTAAAATAATAAAAATTGAAAATAATATATAACATCCAATTTGTAAATCGGTCAATTCATCTATATATCTATTTTTCTTCTAGTTTTTTAATAAACTTTTAGCCACAATATTAAGTAATTCTAATTCATAGATTATTTCTCTCTTCTTTTTGTCAATTACTTGAAAAGTTTGACTACTTATATTTTCATTGGTTTTGTTTGTTAAAATTTTTTCTAAATAGTGAACGTCATTTTCATCCATCCTATATTATAGTACAAAATTATTTTATCTTTTCTCATTATAATATAAATGGGTAAAACTAGAAAGTATCATAAAAAGTTTGGAGGTGCTGATGATGAAACAGATCAGGAGGAGGCGGCGAGGAGGCGAGGCGACGCACTCATAAAAGAAGAGGAGGAGGAGGCGCGACAGAAAAATAAACCAACAAATAAATCAGCAAAGAGGGCGCGTCAACGAGCTAAGAAGGAGGCGGAGGCGGAGGCGGAGGCGAAGGCGTTAGTCGAACTGGAACGTGTGCATGCTGAGTGGGCAGATAGAGAAGCGGCAGATATTGAGAATGTGAGACAGGAGGCTGCTGCAAGGGAACAGGAAGAGCAGCGTATAGAGGAGTTAAAAGGATGTTGCGAGGAGAGAGATAAGATGATGGAAATAAATCAGCAATTAGAGGCTAAACTTAATGAATGCAATGAGGCACTTACTGATGCGAAACAGAAGATGGCCGCCTCAGATACTAGGATAAGTGAAGCAGCATCCTCTAGTTCTAGTGCTCAAGACAGTGAGCCAGGCTCTAGTTCTAGTGCTCAAGACAGGGAGTCAGAATCAGAGTCATCCTGGAAAACAGTGCCCAAGAAGTCGGAGGGAATGCAGGCCGCGTCAAAAGATAAAAGACAAAGTCAAAGACTACAACTCAGTAAAACACAGAAGAACCAGGCAGATGAGAAAAATATTTTACTTGAAAAGATAAAAAATGCAATAGAGAAAGAATTTAAGAGGCCTAATATTTTAAGACCACAGGCCATTAAAGGTAATAACACCATGGGTTTTATAGAATTTTCTCCAAATATATTAAATTTTCCAGATACTGGTATTACAGGTGGACATATTACTATTATGCCAAATAATCTAACTGACGAAAATGGCAGTCATATAACAATTACCCT
>JGI10211J14876_10000174_pt1 | contig 25791 bp, 22 predicted proteins | sample Etolagsediment_FD_14876 | JGI IMG/M metagenome (IMG submission 14876)
GGGCGCAGCCGAAGAGGCTGGTGCAACGACCCCAACGCGCCGGCCCAGACAGGCATTGGACGATGCACCGGCTCAGCCCGTTTTCTCTCGGGCTCTGACTGCGACCCCAACGCGCCGGCCCCGACAGGCATCGGACAACGCACCGCTCAAGCCCAAGCTGACCCGCAGCCATACCGCGCCGTAAAAGCGCAACATCCATTATGGATTTATAAAACAAGCTTTTTAAGCGCGGATGGTTTACCATCCGCTAAAAACCTTGGATAAAAAACACAGACACAAACAAGCTTTTTACAAGCTTTTTAGAAAAAACCTTGGATAAAAACTTATACATACAAGCTTTTTAGAAAAAACCTTGGATAAAAACTTATACATACAAGCTTTTTAGAAAAAACCTTGGATAAAAACTTATACATACAAGCTTTTTAGAAAAACCTTGGATAAAAACTTATACATACAAGCTTTTTAGAAAAAACCTTGGATAAAAATTTATATATAAAAACTTATACATACAAGCTTTTAACATGATCCGGTATTTTATCAAAACTGCTCGATTTCAATAGTTTCCATGCAATTTCCACATCTAATTTGAATGGTAATCGTACTTTTATTTCAGCATCCTGCATAAAACGCATCATATTTAGTTTCATTACTACTTCTGTAATACATCTTTTAAGCTCTCTTACACCCTTTTCCATATTAGCAAAGTTAGTTATCATATATCTAATAACTTGATCAGGAATGATTATATCACCATCTTCTAGACCAATATTCTCCAAAATACGAGGTAACATATATTTCTTTCCAATAACAACTTTTTCTTCACATTTATAATCATCAAATTTAATAACAGTAAGTCTATCCTTTAAAATAGGATTAATTAGCTTAGGATCATTATATGAAAATATAAAGAATGCTGAACTGAGATTCAACTCAATTTCTCCAAAAAACTGATCATGAAACTTATCATTCTGAACTGGGTCCGTCAAATGAGTAAGCAATCCGCTCACTTCATCACCTTTATCAGTCTTTCCTATTTTATCCAATTCATCAAAAAAGAAAATAGGATTCATACATTGAGAATTCATCAACCCCTGAACAATTTTCCCCCAAGTGGCACCCGTATATGTATATCCATGTCCTTCGAATGTAGAAACATCAGTTGCACCACCAACTGGCATGAAAACAAATGGTCTATGAAGAGCCTTTGAGACTCCATCCTTAATCAAACTGGTTTTTCCTACTCCAGGCGGTCCTTCCAACGCAATTACATTAGTTTTTCCATTGGGATTAGATATCCATTGAGCAATGATCTGAATCATCTTAGTTTTAGCATTTTTTTGACCATAAATGGTTTTGTCAAGAACATCATAACATTCCGTCATGAATTTATTAATTTTTCGCTTACTATCTTTTTTATTTACAGGTAATTCTATTTTCTTTCCAAAAGGAATAAGAGACATTCCTCTTACCCATTTCTGAAGTTTTTCATATTCATTATCACTTGGCTTCATTTTACGAAATTCCTTGAGTTGTCCCATCATATACGATTTATTAGCAATGGTCGTATCCATATTAAGTACATCAAATTCAACTGGTTTTATTTCTTTGTGAAAATCTTTTATTTTTTGCTCTTCTATTTTAATCTTTTCTTTTTCTTTTTTATCAAGTGTTTTATAATAATCGAATTTTTTATAATATTCGCGGGAATTTTCCTCCTCATAACGGTTTTTTTTTGCCTTTTCCCAAAAAGCAGTTTCTTCATCAGAATCCTCATCTGATTCTTCATCTGAATATTCATCTGAACTTTTATCTGAACTTTTATCTGCATTTTTGAGTCTTTTCATAACTCGATCCATAATCATCTCCTTAAGAGAATCTTTAACAAAATCATAGGCAGTATCATTATCAAGTGACATATCATCCATATTACAAGAGTCTTCCCATGCTTCTTCCATGGAAACCAAATCATCTTCTTCTGATGATGAACTATCATCATCACTAGGGAAATACTCAGAATCACTCTCATTTTTTTTAGGTTTTTTCTTGATATTTAAAGATACACCTTCAGTCATAATGGGGTTTCCATTATCATCCAATTTATATAAAGCTTTTCTCTTGCTTTTAGATCGAGTTATAATTGTGTCATTGAAATTCATTTGTTCTATATTTTATAAATATAAATTATTTTCTCGAATATAAACATATTTTATTCCATCCTTTGTCCCCGTTAAATCTCCATTCCTTAAACCGTGGTATTAACACTTTCCTACCATATTCACTCGTTAAAACTGTCTTAATATTATTTGGAACATAAACATCACATCCCTCAAATTCAACCTTCTCCAATGGCAATATATCACACACTACATAATAATGAGGCGATTTACAATTCATTAACCCTTTTCTAATTCTATTATATGTAAGAAATGTAATATCTATAAATATACCGGTTTTTTTACATATAAACCTTGCATCTATTACATTTTGTCTATCATGAGGACTTCTATTTATGCTATTAGGATTAATTTCCAATATATGAAACTTGCTATTATGCCTTATTTTAAGAAATTTATGTAGATCATCTTCCACAATAATAACATCTATATCATCATCCCATGGTAACATTTGCTTACCAAAATAATATCCTATCAAACTACCATGCATAATAGTACATCTAACATCATTTGTTTGACATAAACGGCTTAACACCACGAGCAGACCTCTTAATATTTTTTTATTGTGCATTTTATAATCAAATTGTGGATTATAAAATCGTTTATCAAGATGAGGATGGTTAGGATGTTCATGAAAAAACTTCATATATTTTATACTGTTATTTGTTTATAAAAAAATGGACTTGTTGTACTTGCTTGAGATTCTGTTCCACAATTTGCTCTTACTTGTCCCATTGGACAATCATATGCTCCAATATTATATGACACATATGAATCATCTTTCGCTTTGCATAATGCCGATAAAGAATCCATTTGATTTTCATTAACACATGCAGTGGCGTTCAAGGGATGAGTTGGATAAGTGGATTCATAATATTGTTTGCAAATAGCTCTTCGTTGATCTCTTCTAGGACATTTTTCATACTTATATACCCCGAATTTCTGAAAATTACTATAATTATTTTCATTAGCCATACTCTTACAAATAATATTCAAATCAATATTTTTATCATAACATGGCGTTAAAAAGCTATCTGAATCAAGTTGCTGTCCATTAATATAATAAAGACCACATGTTGCTTTGCATTTATCTTGATATGGACTATTACATTCTTCTACACTCTTCATACCATAGTCCTCACCATTCACAATTCTACATTGTTCATCAAAATCAATATTACAATCATAACATCCCATTGATGTCGCACTGGGAACACATATACCCTGTTCTTCTCCAGTCTCAGTAGTTGTTACGGCGGCTTCTTCTTCACTACATTGAGGAAGCTCTTGATCAAGTGGAACACATCCATCGGAATTGAGAGTTCGTTGTCCGGGTTCTCCGCTTTTAGTATAACATATACCTTGTTGTGGATCAGAACCAATTTGACCGGTGATAGCATCCTCTAATTTATCTAGATTTTCATATTGTTGCGCTGCTGTGTCAGCTTGAGCTTGAAGCCATTGAACTGGTGTTGCGTTTGTTGTTATAGTTGATGTTTCACTATCTACTTCACGAGCATAACCAATAGTTGTTTGATCCGTCCCTAGATTTGTACCCATTGTTAAAGATTCGACTACTTCACTATCGTTTGTTTGCTCAGAATCAACTATATTAATAGCTACAATCCCAATAATTGTTATTATAATAGTAAATCCCAAAAGTACATATGATATAGATTTCTTGGCAACAAATGACACAGTAATAAATGTACCGAAAATAACAATGAAAATAATAGATGTAATTAGTTTTTGTATGCTGGTTGATTGAAACATACATAATTTAATAACTAATAGGAGTAAAACAACACTCGCTATTATAAACGATACTCGAGTGATCATAATATACTATTAACCTTTATATTTTTTTGCTTTGTAAAAACTGATTTAATTAATATTTATTTCATTAAATTCTATGAATTAACAAAAAATGTCGAAAGATATTCAACGATTGATATTCAGTTACTTAGATGTTAAATCAGCATATAAATATGGATTTTGCTCGAAATTTTTATATAAACTAGTTCGTTCTACTAAATTTGATGATTATGTAAAGATAAATCTGAATCCTAAAATGAAAAATGAGTATTATCTTGGTGATATCTATAAAAATCGCCATTTATTTCCAAAAGACAAACATCCATTTACTTTATTAGATAAAGTTAGTGTCAAGGAAAATATCAGAATAAACGGATATTACTATCAAATTCAATTAGATAAAAAATATCATCTTATACCAGATTCATTTGATTTTTATTGTGAAAATCTCATTAAGAATAAAAATGTTAAATTCCATATTACAATTGATGAAGTAAATGACACTGAAATGCTTCAATTTGCAAATGAATTGCCAAGTGCAGATAATTTATTTTATTATTTCAAGGGTGATTTTGCAATGTTTAGCGATAATGATGGCTTTAATGGACCATTACCATCAAATATTTTACGTATTAAACCCCGCCAATTAGTTTCTGGTGAAACCACATTTAATGTTATATTTTCTAAAACTAAATTCATTGATGCATTAATAATGGGTGATTGGCGAGAAATGACTGATATATCATGTCTTAAAGACATTAAAATCAATAGATTACATCTAATTGGTTGTTATATGATTGAAAATCTTCAGGTTCTTAAGAATTGTAGTATTAAATACATGTTTATTGATATGCCAGATATTGATTGGTTTTGGGATCAAGAGGTTGTAGATTTTTTGAGAACAATTGATAAACTAGAAGTATGGGTAATGCGTGTAAGACATTCTCGTCAAGGACACCGTCTTACTTATGGAGCTTTAGAGGATCTTATACCAAATATTGATGTAGGTTATAGATAAAAAAACTTATACCTACTATTATCCAAATATAATAATTTATAAATATATAAAATCACCAATTGCATTTTTCTTTTGTGCACCATCATGGAAACACTTCCCCCTGCACACAAGACCTCTCCGCATAGAGACAAAGCCTTTTCATGTGGAGGCGGAGCCCCTGCGGGCAAACACTCAAGAGAAAAGCGCGTCCGCTTCCATAAAAACACCAAGCCCCACGACTGGCTCAGCGAGGCCGCAAATGACTTCTGGGAGTACATGAGGGACGTGTTCCGAAAGATTATCCGACCAAACGGCGAAACCACAGTGTCCATCGCCGCGAAAAAACTTGATGTTAATAAGCTAGCCATGCTGAGGGCCATGCTGCTCGACCTCATGGAGCGCTGCGAAAAATCACCCACTGGGTGCGCTCCCATCCTGCCTCGCGGAGGTGGAAATTTGGGATCGATTGAGAAGGCCCACTTCGGGTACCTCCAGTCCCACGTTGAGTACCTTGACACGGTCATTGGCAAGGTCCAGATCGTAATCAAGCAACGCGCCGCTCAGGTGAATACCACCAAGTGATCAATCCTTCAAGGATTTTATAAAAAACTGATACTTATTATTTTCCAATTATCATAATTATTATAATAAATAAAGAACCCCAATTCTTAGTTCGACTTCTGTTCGACTTCTGCTCTCTAGCATCATGTGCGTTGCTCGCCAGGATCCCCAACAGGAACAACCGGCCCAACAGCCACAGCAGGTCGAGATCGCATCTTTCTCCATCCCGCTGGATCTGTACCTTTACATGCTTATCATGCAGGAGAAGGGCTGCCAGATAGTCTTCCAGATCGAAGTCCCGCCTGGTTATGACGCGGCCATCAAGATCGAGACCCGCACCATCACCGAGCCGAAAATGCTCATCGTCCGGATCCGACCAGACGAACAGGACTAAACACCAAAACAGTTCTTTATAAAAAAATGACACATAAGTATTTTTAATTTAATATTTTATATATGTCAATAAAAACACCTTCTCCACCCATGTCCGACGTTCTCACGTCCGCCATCGCGGATCTGTTCGATGAAAATGGACATCGCAAATCACCCATCACCGCTGATTTCATCAAGGGTTGTCTCAATGATCTTTGCAGACATGGCATCGTTGAACCAACATGCGAAGAGTTCATGGACTTCATTTACGACAACTTTCCTGACTATGCCGAGCTCACCGAAACCGAGCTCCNNCATCTTGTGCGCCTTGGCATTATCGGTGTTGTGANGAAGGATGGTNAGTTCTGTCTGGTTTTGTAAAACCATCATCTACCNTATAAAAAATGATTATAATATTCATTATAATCATTAAAAATATAAATATTATAAAAATGAACACCGATGTAATTCGCACAATATTTGGATATTTATCCACCAATGAAGCAGCTAAATTTGGCCAATGTTCAAAATTGATAAACAACACATTTAAAAATACAAAATTTTCATTTATTATTGAACATGAAAACTTTGAAATACATAAAGACATTATTTTAACCACCAAAAATATTAATTTCTATGTTAAGGTTTCGTCAAAATCCTACAAATATCTTACAAAACTTAATCCAAATACTATGTATGGTATTGATTATATAAACGCTGATAATATATGTTATTGGTTTGATGATATTGTGATACCATATTCAAATATTGCTAATAAAAAATTACCAGCTAAAATTGCGTTTTTGTCAATTAAACAAAATATATTTCAAGATAGTCATAACGACATGAATTATATGTTTTCAGATGTAAAAGAAATATCAATATTATTTATTGATAATTGGGCAGGAAAAATCGCTAATTGTTCATTTCTTAAATATATCCATATAAAATCATTATGTATTAAAAATCCTAGTGATTTTTTGCATATTAGAGATTTGGAAAATTGTAGAATAAAACATATGGCCATTATTAGTTCAAATGGTAATATTTTTGATGATGAAAAAAGCATTGAAATCCTTCGAAAAATCAAACATCTTAATATTTCATTTACATTATGGAAACCAAATGAAACATTCGTTAAATTTCTAAAATCAACATTACCAAATGCAACAATTAGAGATGAATAAATTCAAAAGTTTGCAAGTTAAGCGGAAAATCGTCACCCACAATGGTCGCCGTGTTGACGCAGGCATGGTGCCCCTCGACATGGTCATCGAGTGCCTGAGCAAGCTGATCAGCTTCCTCACCGAGCTGGACAAGCAGATCGAGCTGGTCGACTAGAGAGCAAGAAACGCTCTATCTCCCATCCCAGGGGAGTTTTATAAAAACTTAAAGATTTATTTATATAATTTACCAAATGAGCTTGAAACAATATCATAATTTTTACCTTGACTCAATCCATAAATATATTGCCAAAGATCCTAATGTACCTGATTGGAAAGCATATGAGCATTTATATGCATTAGAGCTGGATATGATGGCTTGGTCAGATCTTCCACCAACATTTGATGAAACATTCAAACTACCTCATAGAAGAGATTATGGAATAGACCTAGTAAATTCAAATTATACATCTGTTTGCCAAGTAAAGAAATATGAAGGAACTTGTATTTCTTGGACGCATATGTGCACCTTTAATACTTATGCATCAGATATTATGGGTATTCGTGATGGAAATCTGATTTTGGCAACAACAAAAACCGCCAAAATCAATAAAATGGGGCAAAAATTACTTGGCAAAATTAAATTGGTTCGTAATGATTTTGATGATTTAATTAAGAAATATTCGCGAAGGAAGATTATTAAGCCACGCAAGCGAAAACCGCGGATTGAAAAAAGACCTTATTTACTTGAATGTTTTAAGGTGATTAACGAAAGCGAAGAAGATGTCATAAAATGTCAATTACCATGTGGATGTGGTAAGACTTATATTATGTTATATACTATCAAAGAAGAATTGAAGAAGAATAAAGATAATAAATTTGTTATATTTGTTCCTTGGTTAGATTTGGCTAAACAAACAATGGATTTATTTGAGCAATTCGATATGAAATGCGTGTTTATTGGAGATGGACAGACAACGGTAAATAATGATTATAATGTTATTATTTGTGTTAATGCGAGTTCAAAATATATCAAAGGCAATTTTAGGTATAAATTCATTGATGAAGCCCATCATTTGGAGAATGATGATTCAAAGATAAGACAAATCATTGATGGTGTAAAGGCTGATAAAGAAATTCAATTTTCCGCAACGTTTCATGAGACTGATGATTTGGATTATGATTATTCAATGAGAGATGCCATTAATGCGGGATGGATTAGTGATTATGTTGTTCATTTTTCATTCTTTGGAGAAGGTGATAGAATGGATGCGATGGTTGATATGTTAAAGGATAAAGCTGAATATTTTCCTATGTTCGTTTATTTTAATTCTACTGCGAGATGCAGGCTTTTTGCTAAGAAATTAGTGGAAAAAGGGATTAAAGCGGATTATTTGGATGGAAAATGCGGAATTAAGAAAAGACAGGAAATCAAAGAGAAATTGATTAAGGGCGAGTTGTATGTTGTTTCATTATGTGGTATGTTTAATGAAGGGATTTCGATTAATGGTATTAGAACAGTAACGTTTGGTGATTTACGTCATTCTGATATTAATAAAGTCCAAATTATGATGAGAGCATGTAGGATACATGAGTCAAAGCCTTTTTTCAGAGTGATTATTCCGATGACAGAGCAGAATATGGATGAAAATGATATTCAGGAAATTGTCAGGACTTTTTGTAAGGTTGATTCCCAGATGAAGAAGAGTATTGAGGCTGGTTCTAAGACAAAGATTAGAGTTGAAGGTATTGATGGAAGTGATCTTGAAAAGGCTGATTTGCTTTATGAACAGGTTTATGATAGACTTGGGAAGTTTGTGGGAGGAAAGAGTTATGAACAGATTTGGATGGAGAGATTGGAACAAGTGAAAGATTATATTGATAAGGAAGGTAAGAGACCAAGTTTTTCTAGTAAAGATATATTTGTTAAAAGATTAGGATGGTGGGTAAGCGATCAAATAAAAAGTTATAAAGATAAAAAAAATATCATGAAGAATATTAAATGTTTTAATATGTGGAAAAATTTTATTTACAGTAAAAAATATGGGGATTTATTTTTATCAAAAAAACAACAATGGTTTAATAATTTTAATAAAGTTAAACAATATTTAACTAATAAAAATAAACGTCCATCCATAAGAGATAGTGATAAAAATGTTGTATTTCTTGCTAATTGGTTAAATACACAGTGTAGTAACTATTCGAGAAGAATTAAATATATGCAATATGACGAATTTTACAGTATTTGGGGTGATTTTCTCAAAGATGAAAAATATTCAAAAATATTTATGTCGATCGAAGATACATGGTATATGAAATTAAATGAAGTTAAACAATATATTGATAAAAATCACTGCAGACCTCATCGACATTCATCTGATATAAATATTCATCGTATGGGTGCTTGGTTATCTGGTCAAATAGTGAAATATTCAAAATCTAAAGAAATAATGAGTCATAAATCGATCAGATTAAAATGGGAAGAATTTGTAAATGATCCTAAATATTGTAAATATTTTTACACAGATGAACAAATATGGTTTATGATGTTAGATAATGCTAAGGCATATTTTGATAAATATAGTAAAAGACCACCAAAACGAAGTTCTGATAAAAATATTTCTAAACTGGGAAATTGGATTGAACATCAAAAAAAAAATTATTCAAAGGAAAAATATATTATGAAAAATGAAAAAATAAGGCAGATGTGGTTAGAATTTACAAAAGATGAAAAATACAATGTTTATTTCCTAAATAATAAGGAAAAATGGTATAAAAAATTAAATGATGTAAAAAAATATATAATTAAAAATAAAACATATTTAAAAACAACCCATAAAGGTAATCTTAAAATACTTTGTCGCTGGACAAGATCACAGATGATAAATTACAAAAAAAAAGTGCAAATAATGAATGATGATGAAATTTATCAAGAATGGACAAATTTTATAAATGACGAAAAATATAAAAAATATATTTTACCTCCAACAAATAAAGATATTTGATTACAAATTAAAAGAATTTATTTATTATACATAGACCATTGTTCATTATTAAATGGTGCAATTGTAATGTCATTTATATTATGTGTAGAATTATATGTATCACAATATCCTGGTTGCTCACAAGTAGGTGCCTTTTCTTTAACTATTTTTTTATTTCCTTTCTTCACCATAAGGCAGTTAATACCAAACTTTAAATTTGGATTTGCATAATATCCACCTTGTATTCCTCCACCAGATCCACATGAATTTCTTAAACGTTTTGGACCTTTCTGTAATTTATCATAGAAGCATTGCTGTACGGGATATAGTCCTTGTTGATTCTTTGACCAACCAACAGTACACCACTGAGCGCCTTGATTATATGCTCGACGGACATCATTTATATCCGCAAGCTCTCCACCCATTGCATTACATACGCATTGCGATGTTTTATAGTCATATTTTTGTGTCGGTATATGGACAACTTCCTTCTCATCTTCTACCTTCCTTTCTTGATAAGACGCCGGATCATATTTCGAAACACATGGATCATTTGATACACTAAAAACAAAACTGGCCCAACTCTTCTTAGAATAGCAAGTTTCATTGAAAAATTGAATTGTTCGAACCACCAAGAAAATAGCAAAAACAGCAACAATCAAAAGTAAAATAATATTAATAACATGCATTCCTGATCCACCTTTGGTTTTTCCGGAGTTCTTTACTCTGTTATTCATATTAACAATTCTGTTGGTTCTTCTATTTACGCATTTACTGGGACTAGCGCTTTTATTCATATACATATGTTATTAGATTTTATTGTTGTCTAAATTGTTTTTTCTTATAAATCAAATAATAATTCACTGGCGAAACAATACGCGATTCATCCATTTTCTGAACTCGTGTATCATCACAAATATACCATCCATCCGATTTTCGAGTATAGGCAAAATAGTGTCCACCTCCCATTCCTCCAGTATGATTCCCCACGCAAACCAAATCATATATCGTATGTCCCGCATCATATCCATAAATATATTTACTCATATCTAAATCATCAATCGGAAATTCAACCAATGAATTAATCTTCGTTAAACCATTAATAAATCTTTTTAACACAATAACTAAAACATCAGGTGTTCTAATAATTTTTTGTCCAATATATGCATCAATATGTTCATTACCCTCCTCATGAAAATATTGATTGTCATCATCTAACATTTCATTATCGAAAAATGCATCTAAACAATCATAAACAGTTTTACAATCCTCGTTTATCGGAATCGTTAGATGATTGAAAGATTGATATGTGGTTGATAAAAGCTTATCCCCATCTTGCGAATAAACATTCTTGTAAAACTGTCCAAAGAAATGTTTGGAGATTACTGAATATCCTTTCTTGATAAAATCAACCCATTGTTCAAATGATTCTTTCATAATACGATCTCTGTCATTCATGATCGTTCCACTAATATTATACTCAATTTCACATGAAAGTGCTATATGTAAGCTATCTAGCAAATAAATAAGAAATTCATGTGAATCCTCCTGTCTTCCCACATTAAATTTACCTCTACCAAAACAAATCTGAAAAGCCTTAAAAATATTACTTACTTTATTGGCACAATCCATATTGTCCCCGCCTTCATATCGCAAGAATTTAACCAAATTATAAATCTGCTTGGTTAGTAAAGCTTCTTTCTTATTAACGTTTAAATCCTCGTTAAATTCATCACTAAACATGTATGTCGATAAACAATCGACGTTAAAAAGACATTGAAATGCCGCATTCGCATAACAGGTATTACCAATATTAACGATTCCCTTTGGACTATTCATACTACTTAAACTAATTATATATTTTTTTTTTAAGTCTTTTACTCGCGTCCCGTCTTTTACTCGCAGGGTTCCCGTTCGGTAGTCGCTTACGCTCCCAACGCCCCGCCAGTCGGGGTCTTTATCATCAATTTACTTCAAACCTAATTTTTTAATTATTTCTTTTTTGATATGCTCACGATCACTATAATCCGGAAGTCTATCTAGATAATAATTAATATTACTCGGAAAATCATGGTATTTACCCTCTTTTTCATAATATTTAACAAATTGTTTATTATCTAGACGATGTTTATATAATTTTCGGATTTCCTTGAAAATTTCACNAGCATTTTTAGAGATAATTATATATTTTTTATCAAAATCCTTTAACATTCCATGTTTTGAGGCATATTTATAAACCTCATAAAGATTATGAAGATTGCAATGTTTTAGTTTATGACTTAATTGTTTGAGATAGGCTACATAAATATATGTTTTAATATCCGTATATTTCATTATATATTTATAAGTAATATACAATCCCATCCAATAATGGTATTTTTTAGGTAGGGATGATAATTTTTTTTTAATTATTTTATTAACGATAGATGGTTTTATTGCAAATATGTAATAATTAAATAAATACATATTATATATTTTCATATTGCTTCTTTTCCAAACTAAATTCCATGGTGGATTATCAGTATCTTCTCTATAATATAATTTGTAAGCATTTTTAATATAATAAATTATTGCTTTTATTATTTCACTATCACTAAATCCAATATAGCTTGGAAATGCAATAGCATCATCAATTAAACGTTTATCCTCTAAAACACATTTAATAGTTTCAAAATGAGTATTAACTATTTTATTTTTCCTCATATCTAAAATTTTCTTCTTAATTTTAAAGGTTTTTGTAAACATAGTCTTGCAAATTTCATCCATATTATATAATATTAAACTGGAAAAAAAAATGACAGTTATTTTTCTTAAATATATGTTTTATACATCCTATTAATAAATAATATCAACAACACAGCAACGCAGCAGCAACGCGGCAACGACGCAACACAGTACCGATACCATGTCATCTCCTCAACAATGTAATATCTTGGGGCATATTGTTCCAGATATTATCATAGGTGGCAACATTTTGCCGTTTAAAAGCCTAATTAATATTTTGTCTGAAAACCAAAAAAAACAAAATATTAAAGAAGGTCTTTTGTTCGGTGGAGGCTGGGGAGCATCAGCTCACGGTCGTGACTAACGTGTCTTATCCTGAAAGGGCAATGACGCGTAACTTAGGTTTTAGTATCGTAAAGCGATGCCGTCTTTTCAATAATAGTGTCGCGATGCGGCGCTATCTTTTTAACAACGGTGTCGCAATGCAGTGCTACTTTTTTAGCAATAATGCCGTATTGCGGTGCTACTTTTTTACTAATAGTGCCGCAATGCGGTGCTACTTTTTTACTAATAGTGCCGCAATGCGGTGCTACACAACGGTAGTGTCTTTGCGGATACCACTTTTCAAAACACTGTTTTTCGGTGGATAATTTTCTTTTTAGGCGCAATGCCCAATTTAACTTTTTATAAAAACCTTTGAAAAATGATTTTTAAAAAATTAACTATTTAAAAATATAATCGTAAGTATATTCTAAAGCATGTTTAGACCCGAAATAACAGATATCAAAAACATAAGAAAAAGCGATTTAATAGTTCAAATGAGTGATTGGCAGTCATATGACGCGGAAATTGATGATGAAACATCTTCAGAAGAAGAAGATTTTCGCGATGCAGAACAGAAAAAATATAAAGAACGTCGATTTACTATTTTCGGATATGGTATTACTCAAGAAGGTCATAGTATTGCTCTTAAAATCAAGGATTATGAACCCTATTTGTATGTACGTTGCCCTGATGGATGGACCGCAAAAGAAGTAAAACAGTTCAAATTTGCAATAAATAACACAGTACCATTTTATAATAAGAAAAACTTAGTAAAAGTGAGTATTATCAAACGTGTTCCATATTATGGTTTTACAAATAATACTAAACGTCCATATATTAAACTAGTTTTCAATACCATTAGCGCTTTTTATAATTATAAACGCGCTATTCAGGAATCAAATGAAAAACCCTTCAAAATCCAAGGAAAAGAATATAATTTGTCGAAAAATCTATGTGAAACGAAGATTACACCGCTATTGCGTTTTTATCATGAACAAGGCATTAAACCGATTGGATGGATTAAAATCAAGCGTAAATACATTGAATGGTCATATGACAAGCAAACAAATTGTCAATTAGAATGTAATGTGCGGGCATCAAAAATCCATCATCATGAGCTCAATCAGATTGGTAAATTCGTAGTTGCTAGTTATGATATTGAATGTACCAGTGGAGATGGATCATTTCCAGAAGCACATCGAAAATGTGATCAAATCATTCAAATTGGTACAACGGTTAATATTTTTGGAGATGATAAAAATTATAAATATATCGCCACATTAAAGAAATGTGATCCTATCGAAGATTGCATCGTAGAAGAATTCAAAGATGAACGCCGTCTTATCCTAGGTTGGTGTGAATTTATGAAAAAAGTAGATCCAGATATCATTACTGGTTATAATATATGGGGCTTCGATTGGAAATATATTTATGACCGAGCCAAAAACGGTAATGGAGAAACATGCGGACCATACGACGAAATGCTCCTCAAAAAATTGGCGAGACGGAATAATGGAGATAATGAACAAGTTAAGGCAAAATTTATTGAAAAAGAATTAAAATCATCAGCAATGGGACAAAACTTTCTCCGTTATATTGGGATTGAAGGAGTAGTTCAGGTGGATTTGTTGAAATATATTCAAAATAACCACAAATTATCATCATATAAACTAAATTCGGTTTCAGAGCACTTTATGAAACAAAATAAAGAAGATTTAAGTCCAAAACAGTTGTTTGCGAATTATAAACGTGGAACAAAGGCTGATATGAAAGAAATCGCAACTTATTGTGTTCAAGATTGTGCTTTATGTAATAATTTGCTCAATAAATTGCAGGTTCTTCCGAATAACGTAGGTATGGGTAATGTATGTTTAATTCCATTATCATACTTATTTTTAAGGGGTCAAGGTATTAAAATTACGAGTCTTATGGGCAATTGTTGTGCAAAAATGGGATTCATAATTAAAGATCTCCAAGAAGAAGATATTGATCGTAACTCGTATGAAGGTGCGATTGTGTTTCCTCCTGATCCTGGAATTTATTATGATCCAATTGCTGTTATGGACTATGCATCGCTTTATCCGTCATCAATGATTGCTGAGAATATTTCTCATGACTCGATTGTTGGATTCAAGAGGTATTTATACAAGCCTGAACTTACAGAGAAGCAGAAAAAGAAATATGATGGTGGACATCCTGATAAATATCCAGAGTTACTTGATCTTGTGGAAAATACCATTAATAAAAAATATGATAATTTGCCGGATTATAATTATAATGAGATTTGGTATGACATTTTTACAGGAAAAGGTGACGATAAAAAACTAATTGGTGTAAAACTTTGTAAATATGCAGAAAATAAAGATGGTAGCAAATCCACTTTACCAACAATTCTTGCTGATCTTCTGAAAGCTCGACGAGATACTCGTAAAAAGATGAAATACGAAACATGTACGATGAAAGACGGAACAGAACTCATTGGTTTGTATGAGGAGTTGAAAGATGAAGATGGCAATCTTACTGGAGAAGTTGAAATTAAGAATGTGGAAGGTGATAAACATATTGTGAAAAAGGAAGATATTGTCGATAAAAAAGATACATATTCAGCCTTTGAAAAGGACGTTTTGAATGGTCTTCAATTAGCCTTCAAAATTACATGTAATAGTGTTTATGGTCAAGTAGGAGCTGCAACTTCGACTGTATGTTATAAAGAGTTAGCAGCATCAACAACGGCTGTTGGGAGAAGAATGGTTATTTTGGCGAGGGATTATACATTAGAGAAATATCCGGGTTCTAGTCTAACATATGGTGATAGTGTATTAGGAGATGAACCAATTCTATTAAGGAATGATAAAGGTAAGGTTAAAATCAGGACAATCAATTCGATTTGTTCAGAATGGTCAGATTATAAAATGTTTAAACCGTTTGACAAAGATAGGGAATGTAAGCAACAGGGAAAATGTAATTATGAAGTTTGGTCATCAAGTGGTTGGACGAAAATTAAACGAGTTATCAGACATAAGACAAATAAACGGATTTTTCGAGTTGCAACTGATAATGGTATTGTAGATGTAACTGAAGATCATAGTTTATTAGATGAACATAAACATAAGATAAAACCACATAAATGTATTGAAGGTAAAACTCGTCTTTTGACAGGTTATCCTGAATTAAGTAATAATAAAATGATAGGTAAAATGGAGGATAAATTTGATACTAAAATAGAAGCGGCAATGACATATGTTTATGCAAAAACAATGGGATATAATCTGAGTATTAAATTTGCCGATGGTAAATATGTTTTGAAGAATGCGGAGATGGTTAGAGACAATAATATATTAAGATCATGCAAAGAGATCAGTAAAGTGGGACAGGATCAGTTTGTGTATGATTTAGAAACTGAAGAAGGCAATTTCCAAGCGGGTATTGGTGAGATTATTGTAAAGAATACGGATTCGGTATTCATTAACTTTGCAGAATATATTAAAAAGAAATATCCGGAATATGAGGTAAATGGTAAGATTCCGGATCAGAAAATGCTTGAATTAACAATTCAAGTGGGAATGGAAGCGGGAGCATATGTAACCAGTAAGCTAAAGAAACCACAGGATTTGGAATATGAGAAGACGTTCTGGCCATTTATGATTTTCAGTAAAAAGCGTTATGTTGGACATTTGTATGAGACCAATCCGAATAAATATAAAAAGAAATCCATGGGAACGGCTTTGGTAAGACGCGATTATGCACCAGTCGTAAAGGATATTTATAATGATGTAACGGATTATATTCTTAAAGAACGAGATAATGAAAAAGCAAAAAACTTTTATAAGGATTATATTAAGAATCTTCTTGATGGTAAAATTGAAATGTCAAAATTACTTTTATCAAAAACACTCAAAGCGGATTATGCGAATCCGACGGCAATTCCACATAAGGCTCTGGCAGATAGAATGGGAGAGCGCGATCCGGGAAATAAGCCACAGTCGAACGAGCGTGTTAAATTTCTGTTCATTGAATCATCTAATCTAAAATGTTCTCATCCAAAATGCGGTGCAAAAAGCGTAAAAGAGTCAAATGGAAAATGTATTAAATGTTCTCAGTTGTTCTGTCCATATCATTTGAAGTGTCATAATGAATTGTGTCAGAATCTGTGTAGATTTTGTAGAAGAACAGAAAATTATACATATCTGGTCAAAGGTGGAATAACAAAGAGAGGAAAATGTAAAAGGTGTCCAATATGTTATGGTTATTATTGTGATGATTGTTTTATGAAACATAAGATGAAGAAAAGTACGAAAACTGGTAAGATTACATATGATAAGTGTAAAAAGCCGCTTTCGACAAAGCTTATTCAGGGTGATATTGTGGAAGATCCAAATTATATTAAAGAGAATAATCTAAAGATTGATTATATGTACTATCTGGAACATCAAATTGAGAACCCAGTGGGTCAGATATTTTCTCTGATTGAGAAGAAACCAGAGAGAATATTAGCAGATGTAAAAAGAAAGTTTAAGAATAAAAAATCAGGAAATAAAAGTATCAATGAATTCTTTAAAATTGGAAAAAAATAATTTGTTAATTCGTCTTAGGTGTCGCTTACCTTCAAATTCAGTATTTATAAAATATTTTATTATTTCAAATGCTACTCCCTAAACATAATACATTTGCATTATTATGTTTTCGAGTCATTTCAGCCATTTCAGTTGTCAAACATAGGCCAGCACGCACTCCTAAAAATCTATTCGCAGCCATTGACATTCCTATTCCTGTGCCACATACTAATATTCCCATATTACACCAACCGGAATTTAAAATAAGACGATTTGCAAAGCAAATCATTATAATTTTTTATAAAAAAAAATATCAAATAATTAAATTTCAATTGGTCGCCGTAAAAGTACTCTATGAACTGTCCTTGTTCTCAAGCCGAACACCATTTGACGCTCCCGAAGAAGGATTGGTGATTTTTTCTAAATTTTGTCCTCGACAATATCGTTGAGGTCTTGGTTTGTTATCCATATATGAATTAAATAGTTTTCTTATATTTAAACAACCATTATAATCCCGATTGATACAATCATAACGAGTTTTTTTACATCCCTTCCGGTTGATTTCCATTTTAAATGTTAGGACCGAATGTAATTTTCGTTTTGTATTTGTTGTATCTTTTATATAATTTTTCATATAATCTATTTTTTCTTTATTATCCTTATTTTCTATCATATTTTTCAATTTCTTTTTTAATTGTTCTCTTTTCTTTTTATCTTCATAATATAAATTTCCTCCTTTTTCTTCTGTTTTATGATATAAACATGATGTTCTAAATTCATCTATATTAAATATTCTAAAACGTTCTTTTAATTTCCGTTTTATACCAATATTTGGAGTTGATATAAAATTTCTTAAATTTCGTTTTATTGACCAATCACCATAAATTAAAATTACATTTTTTCCATATTTATTTGCTATTAAATTACACATATTGTCATTTGCTCTTTTTCTGTTGATAAATGCATAATATTTATATTGTCTAAATTTGTCATCTTCATATAATTTGAATAATTCATTATTCACTTTATTTTTTTCATTTATATATTCTTTAAATTTTTCTAAATCACATGTTTTTGAATTATATTTTGATAACTTATTTTCTATATCACATATCCCCAATTTATCTTTATAATTTTTTATTAATCGTTGATATTTTAATCTTTTTGTTTCTTTTACTCTTCTTTTATTACTATATGTTAAACGATTATTTTCATCATCAATTATTGATAAAAGATCCCGTTTCCCAGGGTCAATAAATATATGTTTTCCTTCTAATTCAGTTTTATCAACTTCATCAATATATGGAAATTCTATTTCTTCTTTATTATCTTCTTTTATTTTTTTCTTTAATTCTCTAATTTCTTTATTAGTTAATCCTTTATATAATTCTTTTTCTCGCTCTTTTTCTTCTTCTTTTATTTTTTTATTTAACTCTTTAGCTTGTTCTTTTCTTTTTTTTTTTAATTCATCTTTTTCTTCTTTTGATAATCCTTTATACATTTCTTTTCCTTTTTTCATTTTTGCTTTTTTTTCGTCTTCTTCTTTTAATCTATCTTTATGAATAAATCTTAATGAAACAGCATAACCATCAGTTATTATTGAATGATCAAATAAATAATCTTTAATTTTGACATCAATGTTAAAATATTGTTTCCATAATATATATTTATAATGTAAAATATCATTAAAATATTTATTTTTATCTTCATCAATAAAAATATCAATTAAACTCCTAGTATCAATTAAACAATGTTTTAAAATAATATCTGTTCTTAAAGGCATAAATTGAAACATTTTACCTTCAATTTTTTCTAATTGAATATTCATCCAAATCATATATTTAATATATTTTTGTGGTTCAATTTGAATATCATAATAGTAGCCATTTTCATGACATTTTTCTGGAATAATATTATTTCTATTTTCTTTTAACCATTTATGATATTTATCATCACATGTCAATGTATTATCTATTATATCATTTTTTAATTTTTTCAAATCCTTGAATAATTGTTCTTTAAATTCCTTATTTTTAATTTCTTCTTTATATTTACATTTATAATATGAATTAAGAAATCGTCTAATATAATCAAAGTAATGGGATTTAATATTATTTTCAATGGCTGTTAACATGGTAATTGATGAATAACTTAAAATTTGAGATAAATTTTTACCATTTTCAATCTCAAAATTATATTTTTCAAATTCAGTTAACATTTTTAAATTATCACCCTTTGCTTTTTGTCCAGATGATTTTTTTAAAAATGATTTTTGAGCCATTTTAATAGTATTATCGGTAATAATAGGTATGTTATTATTAGAATGATATTTATCTAAAATCCATAATCTTAATAATTGATATGTTTTAATAGTAATTTTATTAGTTCTGATAACAGCACTTATTAATCTATCTTTATTATCAATTAAAATACTATCTAATTTTACTTTTATACATTTATATTTATCAGGTGGTTTTTTCTTTTTAATCATTATATATAAATTATTATAATATATTTTTAAATAATTTTAAATACATTAATTTTATTATTTTTCTTTAAGTTTTACATAGATTGAATATTATATGAGCATTTGACAAGCGGCATAAAAAAGAGGAACAAATTGAATTTTATAAAAAATTTATAAATGAAAAATATAAAAATTATTTAATGGATAACACAAGTCCTCATAAATTTAATAGAAGATAGTAGTAATCATTTATTATATATTGTTCCATATCATCCAAAAATAAACCCCATCGAAGAATGTTTCAGCCAGTTAAAACATTATAAAAAGTCCCCAAGATTATGGTGAAATAAGTAAAAGAATAAAACATATAATTAAATATAAAATTAAAAATAAACATTTAGAAAATTATTTTAAACATAGTTTTAGAATTTATAAATAAAAATTTGTCTCAATTGGACTTGCCAATTATGATGATTTGCTTTGCAAATCGTCTCATTTTAAATTCCGGTTGGGGTAATATTTCCATTCATCATAGCATTACATAATTTATAAGCATAATCAGGATAATCTACTGATTCTTCACTATTACATCCAAAGTCAAGGACTGTTCCGTTCAATTCTCCTATTATCTCTTGTTTAAGAGCATATCCGACGTGATCTGATGCGATTCCAATTTTCATTTGTGTATTTTATTTATATATATATTAATTATGTCGTGGTGGAAGATCCTTTATAAAGGATAATTTTATAAAAAATCTATGTTTAAATACATTTAAACATATGTCAAAAACTCAACCACCGTGATAAGGTTAAAAACACATTCGCTTTAACCCAAAACCAACTGCTAGCAGACCGGTCGCTACAGCACCTATTTTTTGATAATTCCATTTCTGCTTTTTCTGAGTTGGATTTTTAACTATAAAAATTTCATGAGGTGGTCCTCCATATTCTTCCCGTTCTAAATCCATAGTGTCCTTCCCAACTATATATGTCATAATGTCATTTGTAATATATTTGCCCAATCGCATTTTCAACAAATCTCCAACTATTTTCTTTCCGAATTCAAAACTTTTAAGTGAATTATATTGTTCAATTATTTGATCAACTCCATTAACAATATATTCTTTTTTGTTAAATCCTGTTCGATAACATACCAAACTCAATCTATCATAAAAAGATTCATATTTTATATAAACATCACATCGGTCAAATGGTAAAAAAGTCAACTTCCCATTTTCCTTATAATTATTACATTTAATTAATTTCCAATCAGTCAATTTTTTTATTTCACTTATTTTTATAAGTCTAATATTATATTCCATTTTTACCAATTCATGTGTTGGTCTATATCTAAATAGCAAATATCCTTGGTGAAATATTATATTTTTTGTTTCAATTATTCCAGCTTTATATAATTTTAATTCATATTCTACTAATCTATGTGTTTTTGGATTTATTATCCTGTGTTTAACATTAACTAATTTAACTATTTCATCCGTTGTCATTGCCGGTAATCCATCTCCGATAGGCCAAGCCCAATTCAGAGTTTGATATTTCCAATGTTCTGTATTAAGCCATTTATACATATTTCCACAGTGCTCACCATTATAAAATAAATTAAAATATTCATCTATTGAATAAGTCATAATGTATATAACAATATAATTAAATCTTTAAATTTACCAAATGTTTTCTCATATATTGAAGCCTGATATGATATTTTCCAGACACAAGAGTATCATTAAACGCATAATAAGAATTACTAAATAATCGATGCCATTGAACCATTTCAATAAAATTTCCATCTTCAATAATTGCAATTAATATTGCTACCATTGCAGCATATATATCATTATGAATTATTTCAGAATCATCTATCATACCCATGGCATGCAAAATCGTATTTATATCTTCTTTTTCCATTGGTTTTACACGAGAAGCATCTTTCGGACTATTAATTTCAAAAAAGGTATATTCAGATCCTTGATAAATACATTTAATTCTAAAAGTTGTATATCTATCATTAGGTGTTTGTAATATATCGTAATAAAATCCAAATTTAAAATTCCCAACAGAAAAAACTATAAAGTTACTTGTTTCATAATCTCCATTATATTTAACATTATCAATTTTATATGTAAATTGTTCAATTTTATACAATGGATCGATTATGCAATCTTTTTCTGGATTATATATTATATAATTACTAATAACGATGATTTTTTCCATAAATGCCGATAAATCCGGTATTAGTTTAGTTTGTAAATATTCTCTGATTAATCCTTGAAAAATTGGTAAAACGTTAGTTTTCTGCAAAATATTCACATCCCAAAATGCACATAAATATGGTAATTTATATTTTTCAAGGTCTTCAGCATATACATCCTCTTTCTCACCATAAAAATTATATATGGAACTCGTATCATTATGTTTTTCTATTAATTTATTAATTTCTGGACGATTATTGACCAATTTGAAAAAATATTTATTAACTTGACTTAAATAATAAGGAGATATCCAATCTTCTTCTTGAGATTTTGGCATTAAATAGTTTAATATTTTGTCAATACATATTCCAATTGTAAATATTCGATGCATTTTTTATAATATTTACAATTTTATATTTTAAGTAAAATTAAAATTAAAATTCAATTTTTAAAATAATTCTAGTTTTTCACAACAACGCAACATACTCGTCAAATTTATATGATACATATTAAATTCTGGTGAATCCTCATGGCCAGAAGGCTTGTTCAGAGGATTAAAGAACTCGCACCAATAAATATTATCACCAAATGAATAAATATCCTCCAAACAATATATAAATACTATTATCGTTGCTTGATATTTATCTATATATAAATTTTCTTTGCAGTCTATTAAACCTATTTCAAACAAAAAATCATTAATATTTTTTTTGGGCAAATATTTTATATTAAATACACCATCTATACCTTCAATTTCAAAAAATATATGTTTATTTCCCTTATATTCATATTTAATTGAAAACATTTGATAAGAATCACCTCTTGTAAATAATGCTGAATAACTAAATAAAAATTTAAATTCTCCTATGCAAAAAATTGTGTATTCATTTTCGGCGGTGTCTCCAGTAAGTTGTGCTTTAGTCGGATTCACTTTAAACTTTTCAAATTTTTCATAGTTATTTGGGTATATATATTCATAACCAATATAGTGAGATGAACTTTTATTAATTGCAATTAAAGATAATTTAAATTTATTTATATCCAAATCCTCACTCTTCAAAAAAGAATTAACCATATTAGTAAATATCGATAAAACATCTTTTTTATAAAGAGTTCTTATATCAGATACAGCACATAAAAATGGAATTCTTAGATATTTGGTAATACTACCTGTATTTTTATATAGTACTGTTCCATAAATTCGCAAAATTCGCAAAATTCACAAGTTTTATATACACGTCTTTTTTATAATTTTTTATTTATAAAATCACTTAAAGAAATATCAAATATATATTATATGCCAACATGTACGTCACACCTCAACAAGCCGCCCAATATTATGGAGTATCAACTGAAACTCTCAGGTTATGGGCTGATAAGAGAAAGATCGATTTTATTAAAACAAAAAATGGTCATAGAAGATATAAAATTCATGTTCAGGATAATAAGAAAAAAAGAATATCTATCATTTATGCGAGGGTTTCTTCCAGGAAACAAGAAGAGGACCTTGATAGACAAATTGTTTTTTTACAAAAAAAATATCCTAAGTATCAACTCATTACAGACATTGGTTCAGGAATTAATTTCAAAAGAAAAGGACTTATTACCCTTTTGGACAAAATCTTCATTGGATCTGTCAAAGAAATTGTGGTTGCCCACAGAGACAGACTTACTAGATTTGGATTCGAAATTTTTGAATATATTTGTAAAAAATTCAACACCAAAATTACTGTTATCGAAGATGACAATAAATCCCCTGTCGAAGACTTATCAGAAGACCTCTTCTCAATTATCACAGTCTTTACAGCCAGATATAATGGAATGCGTAAATACGAAGAAAGAAACTCTATATTGCAGAAAGATAAGGATTTATCCTAATAAAGAACAACGTAGCTTATTTAAAAAATGTTTAGGAACTACTAGATATATATATAATAAAGGGGTTAGGAAATTAAAGGATGAATGGAAACAATTATTTGATAAAGCCGAAAAAAATGGTTGTGTTAAATGTGGCAAAGAATTACATAATAAATTATTTTGTAAAAAACATGTTAAATGTAAGCCTAAAATTAATTTTCCTTTATCAATTAAAAAATTAAGACCATTATTAATGAAAAGTGATGAAGATTTAACTGAAGAAGAAGAATGGCTAAAAGAAATACCATATGATACACGACAACTGGTAATTCGAGTCCTAATAGGTAATATAAAAGCAGCTCTTGAAAATAAGAAAAGAGGAAATATCACTCATTTTTCAATGGGATATAAATCTAAAAAAGACAATAAACAATGTTTTTATATAAATAAAAGTGCAATTAATAAAAATTGTATTTTTAAAACTAGATTAAAGAAGAAATCGAAAATTAGAATGAGAAAAAGGTATAAAAAGTATTATAATTGTAGACCAACTTCGAATTGTATAATAATAAAAGATGTTCATAATTGGTATTTATTAATTCCAAAGAACAAAAAAGTAAAGTATCAAAAACCAAAATATTCATATTGTGCATTAGATCCAGGAGTAAGAACATTTCAAACAATGTATTCTCCTGATGGAGTAATGGGTAAATTCGGAGATAATTTGAGTACAAGATTAGAATTAATTAATAAAAGGATTGATTTGTTAAAATCATTAAGGAGTAAAATTAAAAATAGAAGAACCAGAAAAAATCTAGATTTGCGATGTTTTAAACTGAGAACCAAAGTAAAAAACATAGTAAATGATTTTCAGTGGAAATTATCAAATTATTTAGTTAAAAACTATCATGTAATAATGTTACCATCATTTGAGAGTCAAAAAATGATAAAGAACAATAAACTAGCAAAGAAAACTAAAAGAGTATTTAATAGTTTATCTCATTATCAATTTCAAATGAAAATGAAGTATCAATGTAAGAAATGGAAAAGAAAATTAATGATAGTAAATGAAAGTTATACATCGAAGACCTGCACACGTTGTGGTGAGCAAAACCATAAATTGAAGGGATCTAAGGTTTTCAAGTGTAACAAATGTAATTTGTTGATAGATAGAGATATAAATGGTGCAAGAAATATCTTTATAAAAAATAGAGGTCAAGACAAAGACCTAGAAACTGTCGAGACGGAAATCGACGGGGATTCCCATAAAATCAACTTGTGATTTTTGCGAATTTAGTTGTCTGCATGGACCATATGAATATTCCATTCATAATCAAAACTAACCACATCTCCATCTTGAAGAAGAAAATCATGAGATTCATTAGTCCGCAAATCAATAAACGTTAAGACGCGATCTCCACCAAATGATACTACATAAATATTCTCATCAGGATTGATATCGTGGTCCAAATGCCAAAACGTTCTATATTTTTTATCACGATAATGATTAGCAAAACTATCAGAGCCCATTTCAATTTCTAAGCGCTTTTCCATTTCATTTTTGAGTTTAAGAAGAAGAGTCTTGGTTTTCTT
>JGI10211J14876_10000176_pt1 | contig 25713 bp, 12 predicted proteins | sample Etolagsediment_FD_14876 | JGI IMG/M metagenome (IMG submission 14876)
AGTATCCTTGGTTTGCACCAAAGATGCAGGTTTTTGAGTCTGGAGAGGTGCAAGATATGTGCGGAGAGGATGTATCGTTCTGTTTGGATGCAAAGGAAGCAGGATTTGAGATCTGGTGTGATCCTCGTGTGAGAGTTGGACACGAAAAGACAAGAGTAATTTGATGGCAAACGAAACTTACAATATTCTCTGTAAGGGTCGTAAAATCTATTCTTCACTTACAGAGAAAGAATATTTCGATCTCATGGAAGATCTGGCAATTGAATATTATCGGACAGGTACACCAAAACCTGAAGAACTTGAAACTGAAATTATAGGAGATATCAATGGCAATTAAATCACTTTCTGGTGGTAAGGGTGTTTATTCTCACCCAAAAAATACTCGTCAAGGGAATGGTGCTCATACCAAATATGCAGCAACAAGTCGTAATAATGCTCGTAAAAAATATCGTGGTCAAGGAAAAGGTTAAATGTATCTTTTAGAAGGTAATCAAGAATGGAATCAAATTCATCATGATGACCTTTGGATATATAATAAACTCTTTCTGAGTCGGATTTTGGGTTATACATGTGGTCCCGTTGGTACTACAGTTCCCAAACCCGACTTTTATATTGTTCGTCCCAGTCTTAATTTACTTGGAATGGGTATTCATGCTCGTATTGAATGGATTGAATCGACAACAGATCATTTTCATCCCGCTGAGTTTTGGTGTGAAATCTTTCAAGGTGAGCACTTAAGTGTTGATTTTAAAAATCAAATGTGTGAATTAGTTGTAAAAGGTACACGAAAAAGTGAAGATCCTTTATATAAATGGGAAAAATGGGAAAAAATCAATCGAAACATTGATTTTCCTTCAATTTTATCTACATTAAAGGGGCAATATGAGTGGATTAACTGTGAATTTATTGATAATTACCTTATTGAAGTGCATTTTCGCCCGAATCCAGACTTTAGGTATCATAATATAGTTGCAATTCCAGTCTGGGATGAGAATTGCCCTCAAGAGTCTTCNGATTACTGCTTTATAGNAGATTCTGATTATAGGAGAAAAGGATTCTGGATTAAATAANTATGTCTTTTCTCCCTCATTNCAATTGAAACACTTTTCAATGGGAAAACATCTCCTCTTGGAGGTATATGATGTTGATTTTCATTTATTGAATGACATAAAATCTATTCAAAATGCCATGATTACTGGGATTAATCGGGCACAAATGGAAATATTGAATGTATTTTCTCATTCCTTCACTCCACAGGGATGCACGATCGTGATTTCTCTTGCAGAAAGTCATGTTTCATGCCATACTTGGCCAGAGGAAGGTTGTTTAGCGTTTGATGCGTATACTTGTGGAGACTCAAATCCCCGTTTGGTAGTCTTGGAGATACTTAAATACTTAGATTCTGAGCATTATAAACTCCGAGAATTATATCGCTAGTCTATTCTCTCGTCTTCTCGTCAAAGACTGCATAAATAAGTAAAGAATTCGGTGTTCAATGTCTATAACAAGGATATCTAGATCATTTAAAGATATTAGTTTATCCTTTGATGTACATCCTGTGACTCAAGATATAACTTCGTTGACGAATGAAAGAGCAATTATTCGCTCGATAAGAAACTTGGTTCAAACAATACCAAACGAAAGATTTTTTAATCCTGATCTTGGTTCTAATGTGCGATCAAGTTTATTTGACTTCGTTGATTTTGGTACTGCGTCCGTGATTAGGGATCAGATTTTGAATACAATTTCAAATTACGAACCCAGAGTTAGAAATGTTGATGTTGAGGTGTTACCAAGACCNGATTTAAATGAATTTGAAGTGACTGTAATCTTTGATATTATTGGACAAGAAATTCCGACACAACAGTTTTCATTCATATTAGAGGCAGCACGATAATATGCCTTTTACTAAATTTACAAACTTAGATTTCGATCAAATTAGATCTTCAATCAAAGATTATCTCCGTGCCAACTCTACATTCACGGACTTTGACTTTGAAGGATCTAACTTTTCAATACTTATTGATACATTAGCATACAATACTTATATTACAGCATTCAATTCTAACCTAGTTGTAAATGAATCATTTCTAGATTCTGCAACTGTAAGAGAAAATGTTGTATCTTTAGCTAGAAATATTGGATATGTACCACAATCTAGAAAGTCTTCAAGTGCAATTATTTCATTTAACGTAAGTGTAGATCCAATTCAAACAAATCCAGTTGCATATACTCCAACACTGACTCTACAATCTGGTCTAGTATGCACAGGATCTGCAAGTGGAACATCTTACGTTTTTTCAATTCCAGAAAGTTATGTTGCAAACGTTGTTGATGGAATAGCTTCCTTCACTGATGTTACCATTTATGAGGGAACTTTCCTGAGAAAGCAATTTACTGTGAATGGATCTCTAGATCAGAGATTTATTCTCGATAATTCATATATTGATACCTCATCAATTCGTGTTTATGTGAGAAAATCTGGAGAATCTGGTCTTGGTACTCCATTTGAAGTTGTTGAAAATATATTTGAAGTTAATTCTGCATCGAATATATTCCTAATTCAGGAAGTTCAAGATGAAAAGTATGAAATATTATTTGGAGATGGAATATTTGGAGAAAAACTTGAAAATGATTCTGTAATTACAGTAACATACATTGTCACTGATGGAAAAAATGGAAATGGGGTATCATCATTTGCATTTGCTGGCAATTTAAAAGATTCTGATGATATTTCAATCATTCCTAATGATGCGATTACTATCAATACGATTCAAAACTCTCAAAATGGATCTGACATCGAAAGTGTAGATTCAATTAAAGCATATGCTCCTCGTCTATATGCCTCTCAGTATCGAGCAGTGACACCTTCTGATTATGAGACTCTCATTAAAACCAAAATATATCCAAATACTGAATCAGTATCGGTTGTTGGGGGAGAGGAATTAGACCCACCTCAGTATGGTAAGGTTTTCATAAGTATCAAACCCCAAGGGGGCACTTATGTGTCTGATTTTAATAAATCACAGATTAAGAGTAAGTTGCAATTATACTCTGTTTCTGGAATTAATGTTGAGATAGTAGATCTTAAGATTTTGTATGTTGAAATTGATTCTTCAGTTTATTATGAATCATCAAAAGTGAACAGTGTTGAAGATTTAAAATCTAGAGTTATTAGTACTTTAAACTCTTATGCAAGCTCTTCTGCACTCAACTCTTTTGGAGGAAGATTTAAGTATAGTAAAGTTCTTCAAGTAATTGATAATGTAGATACTGCGATTACTTCAAATATTACGAAAGTTAGAATTAGAAGAGATTTAGTTTCTCTCCCAAATCAATATGTGCAATATGAGTTATGCTTTGGAAATCGTTTTCATGTGAATGAAAATGGATTTAATATCAAGTCTACAGGATTTAAAATCTTAGGTCAAACTGAGACTGTATACTTTACTGATACTCCAAATGCAGACAAAGTTACTGGCGTCATTTCGATTGTGAGGCAGATTTCAGATACTGAAGATAGAGTAGTAGTAAAATCTGCAGGTGAAGTTAATTATCAAACAGGAGAAATTAGAATTGGTCCTATAAACATAACATCAACTTCTCAACCAAATAATATTATTCAGATACAAGCATATCCAGAATCGAATGATGTTATTGGATTAAGAGATTTATATCTTAATTTCAGTGTGTCAGAAAGTGCAATAAATATGGTAAAAGATGTTATTTCTTCTGGGGAAGAAGTATCTGGCACTCTATTTTCTAGAGACTATTATAGCTCAAGTTATTCAAACGGAAATCTAATAAGAAAGTGATATGATACAAACAGGGTTTGAATCTAGAATTAAGATTCAGGAAATCATCGATAGCCAAGTTTCAGAGTTTATTTTTGATGAAAGTCCAAGGTTTGTAGATTTTCTAAAACAGTATTATATTTCTCAAGAATATCAGGGTGCTACTGTAGATATATCGGATAATTTAGATGAATATCTAAAGATTGACAATTTTATCCCAGAGATTTTATTTGACACTGGTTACTTAACCTCCGATATTTCATCGGCCGATGATATAATTTTTGTTAGTTCGACAAAAGGATTCCCCAAAACCTATGGATTACTAAAAATTGATAATGAAATCATCACTTATACTGGGTCAACAGAATCTTCATTTACTGGTTGTATTCGTGGTTTTAGTGGAATTACAGACTATCATGATGATTTGAATCCCAGTGAAATTGTATTTTCGCAGTCGGAAGCAGCAAGTCACTCAGAAAATACTCAGATAGAAAACTTGAGTGCTCTCTTTTTGAGAGAGTTTTATAAAAAAATTAAGTTTTCACTTACTCCAGGTTTAGAGAATGTAGATTTTGTTTCCAATCTAAACGTAGGAAACTTTATAAAGGAATCTAAAACATTATATCAAACAAAAGGAACTAGTGAATCTTTTAGAATACTATACAATGTTCTCTATGGTGTAACTCCAAGAGTAGTTAATTTAGAAGATTATTTAATTAAACCATCATCATCTGAATATGTTAGAAGAGAAGTCGTAATTGCTGAAGCAATAAGTGGAGATCCAACTAAACTTGTCGGCCAAACAATTATAAAGGAAGGTGATGAAACTACAAGTGCTTCTATATCAGAAGTAGAATCCTTTACTAGAAATAATAATCAACTATTTAAAATCTCTCTTTTTGTTGGATATAATGATTCTTCTGCAGTTGAGGGTAATTTCACAATCACTCCAAATACAAAGTGTACTGAGAATATTTCCGTTGGATCTTCAGTAATTTCTGTTGATTCTACGATTGGATTTCCTCAGTCTGGAGTTATTTTCTCTGGAGATAATGTTATATCATATTCTGATAAAAGTATTAACCAATTTTTTGGATGTAGTGGAATAGAAAATGAAATCTCAATTGCAAGTAATGTAAGATCTGATGAAACATATTATGGATATGAAAATGGAGATACTACCTCAAAAGTCGAACTTAGGATTACTGGAGTATTATCTGAGTTTGAATTATATGATTCAAAGATTAATGTTAATGAGGGTGAGATTATATCTGTCAAAAATCTTGGTGATTTTATAGAATCTCCAGAAGAAAATAAAACATATAAGGAAATTGTTGCAAACTCTTGGATTTATAACACAAACTCAAGATATCAAATAGAAAGTTTTAATACAACATTAGATTTGACACTAAAAACTGATGTATTCAAATCAAATCTAAAAAATGGTGATGAAATTGAAATTGTAGAAAGAGATACAAATAATGTTGTTTTCTCTTCATATATTAATTCCGATATAGTAGATAGATCTATTAGTATCTTTGGATTCTCATTTCAACCAGAAAATGGTGTTAAGTATGATTTGAGAAGAAAAACTAAGAGAAGTAGTAGCTCTGTTGTTCCGATTGAGTTTGGTAACGATATTGTAACTGCAGACATTCAGAATGTTTATAGTGATGATGATTACATTTATGTTGCTTCAAACTCGCTTCCTTCAAATGATAATGGAGTATTCACTCCATATTCATATCAAATAACAAAAGATATAGTTTCCAGTCAAATTAATGATGATACAGTAGGAAATATAGTAGATCCAGTTGGAGATGGAACATATGCTTCGATTAAATTTGCATCTCCATCTGATTTTATAAGTGGTGATAGAGTATTTTATCAACCAGAGAATGCTCCTATTGTTGGTTTAGAAACAGGTTCTTATTATGTCGATGTTTTGTCGAGTGGTGAAAGAATCAGACTATATGCCTCATCATCTTTTGTTGGAAGTGGAAGTTATGTAAAACTAACTCCATCAACAACTCCTGGTGGAGGATATCATAAGTTTACTCTTTATTCTCAAAGATTTAATGAGATTGGAGCACAAAAACTACTCAAAAAGTTTCCATTAAATCAAAACATTACTAATGGTAAAAATATAATAACAACTCCTGGACAAACAGGAATACTTATTAATGGTGTTGAAATTAGCAACTATAAGTCAACAGATAAGATTTATTATGGACCTATAGAATCGATAGATGTTTTAAATGGTGGTAACGATTATGATGTAATTAATCCACCATTTATTTCAGTTTCTTCTGGAATTGGAAGCACAGCTATGGTGCAACCAGTTGTAAGTGGGTCAATTGTAAGGGTCGATGCAGATCAAGTAGATTTTGATATTGACAAGGTAATATCGGTTACCGCAAGCGGTGGTAATGGTTCAGGTGCTGTTTTAGAGCCAGTAGTTAGAAAAAGAAGAAGAGAAATATTCTTTGATGGGAGAAGTACTGTCAATTCTGGTGGAATCAGCACTACAACTTCCCAGATTACGTTCTTAAGTAATCATAATCTAACTGGTGGTGAAGAAATAATTTATAATTCAGATGGAAATACTGAGATTGGAATTGCAAATACTTCCTCCACTTTGGTTAATAGATCATCTTATTACGCAAAGATTGATAATAATCAAACGATTCAATTATACGAAACTTTTTCAGATTATTCCTCAGGAATTAATACGATATCTTTTGATCCAAGCAACACATCTGGAATCCATAAGTTTGAAACTGGTGCAATTAAAAATAAGATAGTTGACATCAGAGTCATTGATGGTGGGTCAAATTATACAAATAGAAAACTGATTGTTAAATCATCTGGAATATCAACTTCAGATCACACAATTAATTTTACAAATCATGGATTTGAAAATGGGGAATTGATTGAATACCAGTATGATGATACTGCCATTAGTGGAATAACAACAACAAATCAATTTTATATTCTGAAAAAATCGGATAACTCTTTCAGATTGTGTGATGCTGGAGTTGGTGGCACTAATACTTCAAATTATCAGAGAGAAAATTACGTCAAGTTTAATACAACAGGTTCTGGATATCATTATTTTAAATATCCCGATATTTCGGTTTCTATTCAATATACTCCAGTTGGATTTGGTACGACAACACAGTCATATCAGAATATTGTAGCAACTCCAATTGTAAAAGGAAGTATTATTGATTCTTATGTTTATGAATCAGGTGCTGGATATGGGTCCTCAATTCTTAACTTTGAAAAGAAACCTTTAGTATCAATAAAAAATGGTAAGTTTGGAAAGTTAGTTCCAGTTGTAATTGGAGGAAAGATTGATTCCGTAACAGTTGAGTATGGTGGAATTGAGTATTATTCAACTCCTGAGTTAGTAGTTGAAGATTCTTCTGGAAGTGGTACTGGAGCAGTCTTAAGACCAGTAATTGTTAATGAGAAAATACAGAGTGTAGATATTATTAATCCCGGAATTGGTTATTCTGATACATCGACTTCCATTAAAGTAGTTTCTTCTGGAAAAAATGCAGTTTTTGGTGTAAATATTAGACAGTTGACTGTTAATAATAGTATTAGATTTGAAAATGAACTCTTAATTGAATCTGATAATAAATTAAAATATTCTGCATTGGGATATTTTTCAAAACTATATCAAGCATTTGGAGAAAACTCTAATTTAGTTTCTGGAATTATTGGATGGGCATATGATGGAAATCCAATTTATGGTCCCTATGGATATGAAGATTCGGAAGATACTGATTCAAATATAAAACTATTAACTCCTGGATATGTGTTGAATACATCAGCAGTTGAAGATAGACCTTCAGGATTTTCTGCTGGATTTTTTGTAGAGGACTATGAGTATAATAATTCTGGAGATTTAGATAAGAATAATGGTAGATATGAGAAAAATCTAGATTTTCCAAATGGTGTTTATGCTTATCATGCAACCCTTGAAGAAATAACCCTATTCCCCAAGTTTCCTTACTTTATCGGTGATAGTTATAGATCTAATTTAATAGAGGAAAATACAACCTTAAATCAATCATTTGATTTTATTAACTCAGATTTGCGTAGAAACACACTTCCATATAAGGTTTCTGATGAATATGCTGACAATGACTTTATTGATGAAACTTATGAGGTTGTAAATCAAAAATCTGAGGTTGTTTCTGTATCAAGAGGATTCGTAAATGATTTTGATATTGTCAATGCGGGATCTGGATATAAAGTTGGAGATTCATTGACATTTAATAATGATGAGAGTGGTGGTGGAGGTTTAATTGCAAGAGTTTCTTCTGTAAAAGGAAAAGATATCATTAGTATTGGAACTACGATTGAAACTTATGAAGACGTAGTATTTACCTGGATAGGTAAAGGGAAAGTTAAGGCATTTATTTCTCCAAGACACGAACTATCGAATAATGATTATGTTGTAGTTTCTGGATTCTCTACAAATCTAACTCAACTAAACAACTCTTATAGAGTTAACTTTGAGGCAAAAACTTCCAGTCTTCTGAAAGATATTCCATCATCTATATCTGGACTTACCACAGAAGTATACTTGACTCGTATTCCTAACTCAGTATCNATTGGAAGTAGTTTGGAAATTGAGTCAGAAACTCTAAAAGTCTTAAATATATTTGAAAACTCAAATATACTTAGAGTTAAGAGAGGATCTACAGGAGTATCGCATACATCAACTACACCATTAACCTTTATTCCAGACTCTTTTACTGTCGATCAAAATATTGATTATTTTGACTCAGCGATAAACAGCAAATCATATTTCAATCCAAGAAAAGTAGTTGGATTTGGAACTGTTGCTGGAATTACAAGTAGTATGACATTTAGTTTTGGAGATTCAACAAATACTGTTAATACTCCAACAAAAACGATTTATATCGAAAAACATCCATTCTACTCAAATCAAAAGGTAGTCTTATCGAAACCAAGTGGATCTTTAGCAATTTCAATTTCAACTTCTCCAACTGGTTCTCCATCAATATCAATTCCTGATAACTTGCAAGAATTGTATGTTGTCAATAAAGATATAAACACTATCGGAATTAAGACTTCAATAAACTCTGAAGAAGTATATTTTGTTTCTGGTGGAAGTGATAATGATGAATATCTGCTGGAATCGGATTTCCCTCAAATAACTGGTAAAGTTCAAAAATTACAATCAACAGTTTCAGTTTCAACTTATCATGAATTGACTTCAAATGATACAATATCCTTATCCATTAATCCAAATCTATCAGTAGGAATTGGAACTTCAAACTCAGTTTATGTCAAAAAAGACTCTTTGAGTGGAAATATTCTCATTAATCCAATTGGTTTTAATACTTCTGGCATTAATACATCCACAAATACATTTAATATTCAATCTCATAACCTAAAAACTGGCGATAAAATTAATTATTCATCTGATAACCCACCAGATGGCATTTCTCCTGGTAACTATTACATCTACAGAGTAGATGATGATAATTTTAAACTATCAGAAACTCTGATTGATTCTAGGAAAAATCCACCAACTGTGGTTGATATTACAAGTGTTGGTCTCTCAACGCAAACTATCTCCAAAATCAATCCTCAAATTGAAGTAGTTAAAAATAATGATTTAGTATTTAATTTATCAGACTCTACATTAAATGGATATAATTTTAAGATTTTTTATGATAAGAGTTTAAATAATGAGTTTGTATCAACAGCAGAAGATAATTCTTTCAACTTAGTTGGAGTTGGAACTGTTGGAATCTCCACAAACGCTTCCTTGACTTTATCTTTCGATGAAAGTTTACCAGAAAAACTCTTTTATTCTATAGAAAGTGCTGGAGAGGTTACTTCTCCAGATGTGGAGGTTTTAAATTATTCTGAGATTCTTTTCGTAGATAGTGATTATAGTGGAAACTACACTGTTTCTGGAATTGGATCTACTACATTTAATATTTTCTTAGATAAACTTCCAGAGAAATTAAATTATACTCAATCGGAGTGTGATATTTTAGAATATACTACTTCGTCAACTTCTGCAAAAGGTCCTATTGATAAGATTAATATTGTTACTGGAGGAACTGGATATAGAAATCTACCAATTTTTACTGGACTTGACACTGTAGATGGTATTGATGCGTATATTATTCCAAAATCAACAACGATTGGTAATATTGAAAAAGTAAGAATTATAAATGAAGGATTTAATTATGCTTCTGATAAAACACTGGAGCCAGAAGCATTTGTTCCACCATTAGTAACGATTAAAGATTCCAATACTGTAGGATTTATAACTGTGACAGATGGTGGAAGAGGATATATTACTCCTCCAAACATTATCATTGTCAATGAGGCGACTAGGGAAGCGATTGATTCGGGAATCCTAGAGACTTTTATTACAGGAAACTCAATTACCTCTGTGAATGTGTTACAGAAACCTGTAGGTCTTCCTGAGGGTCCTGTAGAGGTATTTGCAGTTAACAATACTAATGGAATTAGTATTCAGCAGGTAGAGTCTTCTCCTAGTGGCATTTTTACATGTTATATAACGACTCCAACCTTAGGATTCTCATCAGTACCATTTTCTCCTGGCGATAGAGTATTTGTTGAAGGAATACAGAAAGAGGGAGTATCTGGCGATGGATTCAATTCAGCAGATTATGGGTATCAATTCTTTACAGTAAGTGCATATGATTCTTCTGGAGTAATTGATAAGGTTGAGATTGACATTTCTGGAATAACCACAAATGCTGGATTAGCAAAAACAATACAAGATTACTCTGGAAAAATTATAAATCAAAATGACTATCCCGACTTCTTAGTTTTTAAAGAAAGGTATCCATTTATTGTTGGTGAAAAAGTAATTACAGATGGTATAGAGAGAGATTTAATAATTTCTGACTATGATGAAACTTTCATCAAAGTTTCAGGAACTTATGATTTAAGTGTTGGTCAAGTTATTTTTGGAAAATCATCTGGAAACAGAGCAACTATAGAATCTATTGACCAAAATCTTGGTAAGTTTAAAGTCGATTATTCTTTGAGAAAGGATATTGGGTGGAAAGATGATATTGGATTCTTAGACTTTGATAATCAAGTAACCCCAGATAATGATTACTATCAAAATCTATCATATACAGTAAAGAGTCCAATTACTTATGAGGAGTCTGTATCTTCTGTGAATAGTTTAGTTCATGTAAGTGGATTAAAGAACTTTGCAGATACTGGAATAACTTCTTCAGCAAAATCTGGAATTGGCAGCACAAGTTTTACTGTTTCAGTTAGAGATGTCATAGAAGAAGATAGAGTAGATACAATATATGAGTTTGATTTAGTAAGAGATATTGATACTGTCGATTCAACATCCAAGTTTTTAAAACTTGAAAATAAAAAACTTACAGACTATATTGAGTGTAGAACTAATGATGTGTTAAGAATTGATGATATAAGTAGTTCATTCTCAAATGCAAATGTAAGTAATCTTACCACCTATTTAAATATTTTAGAGACATCATCTCTGGATTCATATAGTGATGTGTTGATGAGAATTGCAAATCTAGACAATTCTGAGGTTTATCTTACAGATTTAGTAATTCTCAATGATGGAAATGATACATTTTTACTCGATAAGGGAAGATTGTTGAATGATTTGGAGAGAGAAGGAATTGGTGAAATCTACTTGGAAACTAATTCCTTTGGAGATACTTATCTGAGATTTTCACCAGAAAATCCTTATGATATTGATTACGATCTTAAGTTTATTAAGACCGATTTTAATTCAATTTTCTCCGGAATAGGTACGGAATCCATAGGTTTTGTAGATTTAATCGGAAAGATTTCTGTTGCTTCTACTGGAATAACCACTTCAATTTCATCTTTAGATGCTTCAAAATACAATTCACTCTATGCTGGCATTCAGGTTATTGATGAAGTAACTAATGAAATGAATTATGTTGAAATATACTTAACTCATGATGGTAGCAATACATACCTGTCCGAATATTACTTTGATTCGGAATATCGGACAAACAGTTATTCTGGAAATATCATTGGATCTTTTGATGGTGATATTTCATCAGGAAGTTTCAAACTAAATTATACGAATGATTCTGAAACAAATACTGTAAAAATCAGATCTAAAGTCGTTGGATTTGGTACAACTTCTGTTGGAATAGGAACTTATAGATTTATTCTTCCTGGTCAAATTGATGGTCTGGAAAGAAGTGCAATATATCAATCGAATTATTCGTCCACAGTATCTGCTGCATCGACAGCAGTGGTATCTTTGAATTATGATGACTTCAATGCAGTTAAGTCAATAGTAGAGGTAAGTATAGGGTCTACTAAAGCACTTCATCAAATTATGACGATTCATGATGGATCTAGCATTTACACAAGACAGTCTCCTTTCTTGAGTGTTGGAAGCACCTCAGTTTTTGATTCTCTATCTGGAATTGGAACTTTTGGTGGCGAATATGCAGGCACTAATTTTGAATTGAAGTTTTATCCAGATGCATCATTTACGTCAGAAATAGAAATACTTTCCTTCAATCAATGCTTATATTCAACTATTGATGGCGTAAATACATATCCAGACTTAAATTATGGAAGAGTTACGGAATCTATAGATGTTAACTATTATAATGCAATTAATGGGTTGAGAGTAAGTAAAACTGATTTTGAAGCATTTAGTGATGGTATTCCAATTTTTGCAAAAACTTTTAATCCTTCAGATTCGGATACTTTAAACACCACTACTGGAGTATTTACAATTCCAGATCACTTCTTTAGAAGTGGAGAGAGACTTACTTATACCCCAGGATCTACATTTATAGGTGTTGGTGCAAGTTCTGTTGGTATTGGATTAACATTAAACTCTGTTGGGGTATTGACATCAATACTTCCATCGGAAGTATATGCAATCAGAATCACAGATGATACTTTCAAAATATCAACCAGAGAGGATTATGCTCAGTTAGGAATAGGAGTAACCTTTACTTCGGTTGGAGAAGGTAACAGTCATCAACTTGAAATGTATAAAAAGAATGAGAAATCTTTAATTACCGTTGATGAGATTACTCAATATCCATTAGCAGTAACTCCATTATCATATTCATTGACTGGAAATGGTGGGCAAGTTTCTGCTTCATCTTCTATATTTGCATTGTCTGGAATATCTTCAATATTCCCAAATGATATTCTTTCCGTTGACGGGGAATATATGGGAATTGTGAATGTTGGATTAGGAACTACTAATGTTGGACCTATTACCAATACTGGAAGTGTCAACCTTGTTGAGGTTTCTAGAGGTTATGTCGGCACTTCTGCCACAACTCATTTAGATACAACTGGTATTGCAACCGTATACAGAGGTTCTTATAATATTGTTGGAAATACAATTCATTTTACTCAACCTCCAACTGGTAACCCCCAAATTGAAAAAACTCAGAGTAACTTAGATTATCCAACTTCAACTTTTGCTGGAAGAGTTTTCTTAAGAAATAATTATTCGACTAACATCATATATGATGATATTTCTGAGCAGTTTAATGGAATTGGTAGAACATTCACATTAACTTCTGGAGGCATTAACACTGTTGGTTTTGGCACTACTGGAGGAAATGGGATTCTATTCATAAATGGTATATTCCAAACGCCAACCACAGAAAATAATCCAGATAATAACTTTAATATTATTGAAAATACTGTTTTGGGTATTAGTAGTGTTGTCTTTTCTGGAATTAGAGATCCAGATACTTTAGAAATTATTACTTCAGAGTCTGATGTTAATCAAAATCAAACTCCAAGGGGTGGTATTATCGTCTCACTGGGATCTTCTGTAGGATTAGGTTATGCTCCATTAGTAGGAGCATCTGTCACTGCTGTTGTTGGTGCGGGGGGTTCTATTGTTTCTGTTGGATTAGGAACTACTGATGTTGTTGGTTCTGGATATAATGGATTAGTATCAATTGGTGTTTCGGTTTATGGGGAAAATCATGTTGGAAGTGCAGCAACAATTCAAGCATTTGTTGGTGCTGGAGGAACACTCAGTTTTAGTGTTGTTGGTCCAGGAACTGGTTATGTAAATCCAAAAGTTTTTGTTTCGGACCCATCATATGAAAATCTTGAGGTTATTGGCGTTTCAAGATTGGGAGTTGGTCAGACTACAGATACTGGAGTCGGTCTTTTATTGAATGTAAACGTCTCAGCAAGTTCAACAACAGGGATTGGGTCAACATACTTTGAAATTAACGATTTTAGCATCTCTAGACAAGGATATTCATTCAAGCGTGGTGATATCTTCAAACCAGTAGGATTAGTTACTGATTCTAGACTAGTATCTCCACTTTCAGAGTTTACATTGACCGTTTTAGATACTTACAATGATAATTTCTCTGCTTGGCAGTTGGGTGAGTTTGATTATATCGATTCAATTAAAAACTATCAGGATGGTGTGAGAACAAGATTCCCATTATTCTACAATGGAGAATTATTGAGTTTTGAAAAAGAAGATGAAGATATGGATTTATCTTCATGCCTACTTATAACTATAAACGGAATCATACAAGATCCTAGCGTTTCCTATCAATTTGATGGTGGTACTTCATTTACATTTACAGAAGCACCAGTTTCTAGTGATGATATTGCAATATTCTTCTACAGAGGAACTATCGGAGATGATAGTGTTTTGATAACTGATGTAAATACAACACTGCAGAAAGGTGATGAAGTTCGAGTTTATAAAAACAATACAATTCCTGAAACTGACACTCAAGATAGAAGAACTATCTTTGATTTATCATTCTCCGATAAGTTTGAAACAAACTCATATAACGGTGTCGGAATCGATGAAACAAATCCAAAACCACTGAGTTGGATTAAACAAAAGGTTGATAAAAATATCAATGGCGAAGATGTGTATAAATCTAGAGATTCTATAGAATCTCTAGTATATCCTTCCGCAAGAATCATAAAAGATTTTGCACTAACAGACACTGAAATATTTGTTGATGATGCGGACTTATTTGATTATAATAGTCCGTCCAGTTTTGGTGGTCTTATTGTTGACGAATATGCTGGAATTACTACAGGTGCTATAACAGGAACTTATGATTCAGTTTCAAATATAGTTTTGACAAATGGATTCTCTGGAATTGTTACTGGTATTACAACATCTTCTGGAATTGGAACTTCTTTAGCACTTGAGTTTAACTTGTATATTGATAATCCATCTGATTATACTACATTACTTACTGGATATCCCATTTACATTTACGACACTTCTGTTGGTAATGGTGTTACTTCTATTGATTCTTCAGATTCTTCGATAGTTGGTATTGGAACTTCATTCTTGGATAACATTTATTATATACATGCAATATCCAATCAAGCTAACATCGGAATTATTACCTGCAATGTAAAATCCGATACTCTTGTGAGTGGTATTACAACAATAGGTTCGAATCTAAATCCAGTAGGTAAGTTTTCTTGGGGAAGATTATCAAATCCATCTGGACTAACAAGGTCTTCATCTCCACTATCAATAGGTGTTTCTGGATATACAATATCTTCTGGTCTATCAACATTCCCGACCATACAAAGAAGAGATAGTGGACTTAGAGATACTGGCGCTCTTCCAAAAATATTATAAATACTAAAAAACAATACAGCATGAAATGGCAGCAATAGTATCAGACCAATTTAGAATATTAAATGCAAAAAACTTTGTTGATTCCGTTTTAGATAGCAATAACTCTTATTATGCATTTTTGGGTTTAGCAAATGCTGGATCGGGTGTTGCCGACCCTTCTAATGGATTTGGAAGATCTTCAAATTGGGATACTGATACTCCGGTACCTACAGACAATCTTCAGTATTTTTCGCAGTACAAAGATACTGCATTATTTGGTAAAAGAATTAATTCCGCAAATATAAGAAGATTAATAAGAAAAGTTGATTGGACTGTAAACACATCTTATGACATGTATCGTCATGATTATAGTCTAGCAAATCCCTCACCAAACTCCAATTCAAGCAGATTATATGACTCAAATTATTATGTGATTAATAGTGATTATCGTGTTTATATCTGCATTGATAATGGTTCTTCTGGAACTAACTTGAGAGGTAATAGATCTCAAGATGAACCAACTTTTACAGATTCTGAACCATCGGCAGCTGGAGTTAGTGGTGATGGATATGTTTGGAAATACTTATTTTCAGTTTCCCCAAGTGATGTAATTAAGTTTGATTCAACTGATTATATTGTAGTGCCAAATAACTGGGAAACAACTACCGACACAGACATCACCACAATTAGGGAAGCTGGTGATTCTACAGTAAACTTTAATCAAATTAGAAAAATATATGTTGAAGATGGTGGGACAGGATATACATCTGGAGTAGTTGATATTTTGGGTGATGGTAGTGGTGCTAGAGCATTAATCAATGTAAACTCCAGTGGCACTATAACATCAGCTACTATAACTTCTGGAGGAAGTGGTTATACGTATGGAATAGTTGATTTAGGACCTCTTCAACCATCTGGAGCTCTTCCTAATCCAGCAAAACTGATACCAATTATTCCACCATCAAGAGGGCATGGATATGATATTTATTCCGAACTTGGGACTGACAGAGTTTTAGTCTATGCAAGATTTGATGATTCAACTAGAAACTTTCCAGTTGATACTAAGTTTTCTCAAGTTGGAATTATAAAGAATCCAAAAGTTTTTGGAAGTGTTTCAACTAACTTTACAGAAAATGATTTTTCATCACTTTTTGCAATTAAATTAACTTCATCCTTTTCTGGAACACCAGTGGTGGGTGAAAAAATTACTCAAACCAGAGATGATGGAAATATTGCTAAAGGATATGTTGCATCATATGATAGTGAGACTAAAGTAACTGAAGTATTTTAGAGATAGGTCTTTATATTTTGGAAATGAATCGGACCAAACAGATTACACTTCAGTAACAGAGGGATCAACAATTTACGATTTTGAGTCGTCAACACAAAATATTAATTTTGTTTATTCTGGGGGAGTTGCTTCTGTAGATACAACATTTGATTCAAATAAAGTTACTGTGGGAAATAAGCAGATTGATTTGGGAGTTACTTTCACTGGAGGACTTGCAAATCCGCAGATAAATAGAAAGACAGGAGATATTATCTACATCAATAATAGACCCACAGTGGAGAGAAATCTCAGGCAAAAAGAAGACATTAAAATTGTTCTAGAGTTCTAAAAATGACGCAAAAAACAAATTTAAATATTAGTCCATATTATGATGATTTTGATCCCGAGAATAACTTTTATAAAGTTTTATTTAAACCTGGATTTCCGGTTCAAGCAAGAGAACTAACTACACTTCAATCAATTCTGCAAAACCAAATCCAATCGTTTGGAAGTCATATATTCAAAGATGGGTCTGTAGTTATTCCTGGGGGCATCTCATATGATGCTCAGTTTTTTGCTGTCAAATTATCTCAAACTAATCTTGGTGTAGATGTATCTCTATACATCGATAAATTAATTGGAAAGAAGATAACTGGTGCTACATCTGGAACGACTGCAACTGTACAGTTTATTGCGTATCCAGATGATATTAATGTAGAAGATCTTACAATTTATGTAAAATATTTGGATTCTGATGAAAACTTTGAAATTAATCAGTTTCAAGATGGAGAATCATTAGTTACAAATGAAAATATTACTTATGGTAGCAGTGTAATTAATGCTGATACTCCATTTGCATCTCTAGTTAGTGCTGATGCGACTTCTATAGGATCAGCAGCGTCTATCTCTAGGGGTGTTTATTTTATTAGAGGATTTTTTGTAGATGTTTCAAAAGAAACAATAATCTTAGATCATTATACAAATACTCCTTCTTATAGAGTTGGTCTAAAAATTGATGAGACCATTGTTTCCGCAAAAGACGATGATTCTCTTTATGATAATGCTAAAGGTTTTACAAATTATGCCGCTCCTGGAGCAGATAGACTAAAAATATCTCTCTCATTAACTAAAAAACTACTAACAGATTTTGATGATACTGACTTCATTGAATTATTGAGGGTTGAAGAAGGTAAAATTAGAAAATCGAATGTAAAGACTGCATATAATCTAATCAGAGATTATATGGCTCAAAGAACTTATGATGAATCTGGAGATTATTCAGTAATTCCATTCATACCTTCTGTTCACAACTCACTTAATAATAGACTGGGTAATAATGGTCTATTCTTTGAAGATGAAACTACAAATCAAGGAAATACTCCTTCAGACGATTTGATGTGTGTGAAGGTATCACCAGGAAAGGCATATGTAAGAGGATATGATGTTGAGAAGATATCTACGACAATATTAGATGTTGAAAAACCCAGAGATACACAGACTATTGAAAATGTAAGTATTCCCTTTGAAATGGGAAACATCTTAAGAGTTAATAATGTTTCTGGTGTAGCAAGACAAAATGGTCCTATAAACCTTTACAATAGATTCAATGCATCTGGAACTAAAGTTGGAGATGCAAGAGTATATGCTTGTAGTTTAACTGATGCGGCATACGGAAGTGCCGCAACAAATTGGGATCTTTATCTATATGACATTCAGACCTATACTAAGATAGACATCAATTCTGCAATATCTACGTCAGATTTACCAGCTACTTCTTATGTTAAAGGAAAGAGTAGTGGTGCAAGTGGATATGCAGTTTCTGATGGAAATGATCAGACAACAATATTTTTAAGACAAACATCAGGCACTTTTTCTGTTGGTGAGCAATTAGTTATTAACGGAAATGATTTTTCAAGATCTATCACAAGTGTAATCTCTTACGGTATTGAAGATATTAAGTCAGTACAACAATCTTCTAGTAGTGGATATCCTCAATTTGATGCAGATTCAGTTCTTAGCACATTCTTACCTCCAAATAGTATAGATCAGGTTACTATAACTACTGGTGGTAATGTCACTTCTCCTGGAAAAGTATTTACTGGAATCAAAACTGATACTATCATTAGATATCAAAAGTCTGGTGCTACTACAGAAACTTTTAATAGAGTAGATAATGTGTCTGCCGATGGTTTGTCACTGACTGTTTCTGCTATTAGTCCAAGTGTCACTGGTGTTTTTGAAGGAACATTACCAGGATCAGACACTCAAACTTCAATAAAAATTGGAGCACCTGTAATCAGAAATCGTGAATCTGGATACCTATATGCAGATCTTCCAGATTTTAACATTGCTTCTGTAGATCTTTCCGACTCTAATCTACTAATCTCAGAGCAATTAACTAGTCAAACAATTAGTGGAAACTCTATCACTATCAATGTTTCAGATTTTACTGGAATAACGAGCTCATTCTTTGCACCTTTTGATGAAGAAAGATATTCAGTACATTACAATGGTGGAGGTATTGGCGCAGTAACTTCAGATTCTTTCTCAATCAATTCTTCATCGACTGAGGTCACTTTAAGTGGATTAACAAACGGTTCAAATGTTGTTATTAATGCAACTTTAATCAAAAATGGTGTACAAAGTAAACTAAAAGAGTACACTAGAAGTGCTAAACTGAATGTAAACCTATCAAAAAATCCTCAATCTGGAAGTGATCCAAATAACTCAATTAATGATGGATTAACTTATAATCAATATTATGGATTGAGAGTTCAGGATGAAGAAATATCACTAAATTATCCAGATGTTGTTAAAGTAATATCTGTATTTGAGTCACTAGACACTGCTTCACCAACATTAGACCAGATTCAATTATCTTCTAGTGCAAATGTATCAGATAATGCAATTATTGGTGAAAATGTGCGGGGACTAGAAAGCAATGCTATTGCAAGAGTTGTTTCTAAGTTTCCAACAGTATCAGCAAATAACGTTGAAATCGTTTATTTAACCGAAGATAGATTTATTTCTGGAGAATCTGTAGTTTTTGATGAATCAAATATTACTACAGAGTTACAAAATATTTCTTTAGGGTCTTATAAAGATATTACTGACTCGTTCTTCTTGAATAAAGGTCAAAAAGACCAGTATTATGATTATTCTAGAATTATTAGAAATCCAGGTTCACCAGAACCTTCCAGAAGACTATTAATCGTTTTTGATTATTATTCAATTCCTTCAGAAGACAATGGTGACTTATTTACAGTTTTAAGTTACGATCAAGAAAGATTCTCAACAGATATACCTGTCATTGGAAGTAGAAGTGCAAGAGCAACAGACACACTGGACTTTAGACCAAGAGTAAGCGTATTTTCTGGAATTAGCTCTTCTCCATTTGATTTTTCTTCTAGAGATTTCTCTTCAAATCCAGAATTAACTCTTTCGCCAAATGAAAGTTCTTTAGTTGGATATAGTTTCTATCTACCAAGAGTCGATAAATTATATCTTGATAAGTTTGGCAATTTCATTGTTGAAAAAAAAAAAAAAAAAAAAAAAGTTTAATGGAGTTGGCAACTATAAATCTTCCACCATATCTTTACAATCCACAAAATGCCAAGATTCTTTTGGTGGATAGTAAGAGATATACCATGAGAGATATTGGACTAATTGAAGACAGAGTTGAAAACTTAGAGAGAATAACTTCCCTTTCATTCTTGGAAGTTAATACTCAAACTTTAGAAATACAAGATGCTGAAGGGAGAAATAGATTTAAATCTGGATTCTTTGTTGATGATTTTAAAAATTATTCTCTCATCAATACTCAACTCTCTTCCGTTAATGTAAATCCAGTATCTAATGAGTTAACACCTATTGTTTCTAGAAACTCACTTAAGTCTAAAATAGCTCCAGCAGCAAACATAACTGATGAGTCTATTGATTTTTCTGATAACTTTGAGTTATTGGACCCAAATGTTCAAAAAACTGGAGATTCTATAACTCTGAAGTATGAGGAAATTGACTGGATTGAGCAACCATTTGCAACTAGAGTTGAAAATGTTAACCCATTTAACGTTGTGGTTTATATTGGTGAAATTGAATTGCACCCAGAAATTGATACTTGGGTGAGAACTGTCCAACTTCCAGATAAAAATATTAACATTACTAACAACTCTTTTAGAACTCTTGAGAGAAATCTTGTTAGCAACGTAACTGTAAATAATACTCCAGTTAGGACAAGTTCCAGAGAAGATAGAGGAAGTGGTGATCAATTACGTGATGAAAGAACTGTAATTCAGACCAGTACTGCTTCAAGAACTGAAACAACCAGATCTCAAGATGTATCTATTGATACAGTATCTAATACTGATGTTTCATCTAGAAACATTTTAGTAGCATCTTTTGATGATACTTTCATGAGATCTAGAAATACTGAGTTTGTTGCATCAAATCTTAAACCTTCAACAAGATTCTATCAATTCTTAGATGGAACTAGTGGTGTTGATTTTATACCAAAACTAGTCGAAATCTCAAATGATTCAACTCTAGAAAATTATGGAGCATCAAAAGCATTTGCAGTTGGTGAGACAGTAATTGGTTCTTTTGGCAATAGAAATCTGATCAGATTTAGAGTTTGTAGACCAGACCACAAAGAAGGAAATTTTAGCAGTCCTTCCAAAACATTCAACATCAATCCATATGTAAGAACTGAATCTATACCATCAGCATACAATCAATCTTCTAAAGTATTGAATGTTGATACTAGATCTCTTTCTGAAGAGGCACAAGGTAGATATTCAGGATATCTAGTTAAGGGTATGAAACTGGTTGGACAATCCAGTGGAGCTATTGCATATGTAAAAGATCTTAGATTAATCTCTGATAATTATGGAGATTTGATTGGATCATTCTTCCTCAGAAATCCAAATGCCTCTCCAGTTCCTGCAATTAGAATACCAACGGGAACTAAAAATTATAAACTTTCTTCCAGTAAAAATAATGATGATGGACTTAGAGGAAGTAACTCCGTTTCTAGAGCTGAAACAAATTATAATTCGGATGGTACTGTTGAGCAATATCAAAGAGAAGTTACAACCATCACAAATAATCTGACTACAAGAACTGTAACTAATCTAACAACAAATACTACAACAAATACAACAACTATTAATAGACACAGAATATTCAGGTGGGAAGAAAGACCAAGAGACCCTCTAGCACAGTCATTTACTGTCGGTGGACAAGTTGAAGCTCCCTCATCATTTGTTTCATTGGATGATGAAAATGGCGTATATTTAACTTCCGTAGATCTTTTCTTCGCAAGAAAAGATGAAGGTAATGCTCCCGTTGAAGTCCAAATTAGAGAAGTTGAGTTAGGAACACCAACAAGAACCATTATTGGAAAAACTGTTACACTAAGACCAGATGAGGTTAATATCTCTGATAATGCAGAAGTTCCTACAAGAGTAACTTTCCCAGAACCAATTTATCTTGCTCCTGGAAATGAATATGCCATTGTTTTGGTTGCAGAAACTAGTGACCAATATGAAGTTTGGATTGCACAAATGGGAGAGAATACTGTTAATACTCAGTCTCTTCCTGATGCTGAAAGTGTAAAGTATTCTAAACAATTTGCAATGGGTAGTTTGTTTAAATCGCAAAATGGATCTATTTGGACTGCAGACCAATATCAAGATATGAAGTTTAAACTTTATAAAGCAAGATTTACTTCTACAACTGGAACTGCATTCTTCTATAATCCAACTCTTGATGAAAGTAACGGTTATGTGCCAACACTACTTCCAGACTCACTCATAAGCGTACCAAAAACAGCAACTATTGGAATTGATACTACTACAAATGCGACTTTAACAAATGATCTCTCTGCAGGAAGAAAGATATCTGGAATAATATCTGCATCTCACGGATTTGTAGATACTGTTGGAGGTCCAGTATCCACAGTTGGACTTACGACAGGAGGTTTAAATTATGTAAGTGATTCTGATGTTGAAACATATAATGTTATTGGAAGTGGAAGTGGTTTAAGACTAAACATTTCTGCGACAAATGGAATTATTACAGGTACTCCATCCATCGTATCTTCTGGTAGTGGTTATGCTGTTGGTGATGTCGTTGGTATCGTAACCTCTTCAGTTTCCTCTTCTACAGGAAGAGACGCTAGGATTTCTATTACTGCAACAAGTGGAGTTGATACTTTGTATCTATCGGGAGTACAGGGGCAAGTTGGTCCAGGTAATTCTTTTGTTGTGGGAGCAGGATTAAGTTACTATGATAATACTGGAAATATAGTTTCTCTTGCATCAACTACGATTACCAGTGCATCTTCTCCAAGCGATGAAAGATCTGGAAACTACTTGAGAGTAATTCACTTTAATCATGGAATGTATTCAAACACTAATCAGTTAACTCTGAGTGGTGTGGAGTCAGATGTTCCTCCAACAACACTTTCAACAGATCTCTTAGCGGAAAATGTGACAACAATCAATGTTACAGATGCGACATCTTTTGAAATATTTGAGGGAGTTCCCGTTGGAGCATCTAATCCTGGATATGTAAAAATCGAAAATGAAATTATTGCATATACTTCTGTAGATACTAGTGCAAATACACTTACTATTGCCGTTGCAAACGGTAGAGGAATTGACTCAACCTTAATTTTACCTCATGATGTTAATTCCTTGGTCTATAAGTATGAATTAAATGGAGTTTCATTAAGAAGAATAAACAAAGACCATGATATCAGTGACTTGGGAATTAATAATGATGCCTATTATGTTGAAATTGATAGGTCTTCAAACGGTGTAGATAGATCTGTTGATACATCAATTCCACAACTATCATTTAATAGTTTAAAGGCTCTAGGTGGAGTAAATATTAAATCAACCGAAAATATTCTCTTTACGGGAGTTGTTCCAACTTATGACATGATAGTACCTGGCAACTCAACATCTGTAAGTGCCAATATTAGAACAGTTACTGGAACTAGTGTTGATGGAAATGAAACTTCTTTCTTAGATAATGGATTTGAGCCAGTTCAATTGAATAGTCTAAATCTTTTAGATACTTCTAGAATTGTGTGCTCAAATATAAATGAGTCAACATATTTGAGTTTCTTGCCTAGAAATAAATCATTTACTACAGGGATAACATTAAATACCGAAGACCAAAATCTCTCACCAATCATATATTTGGATACTGCATTTACAGAGTTTACTAGTAATAGAATGAATAATCCGATTTCAGATTATGCTCAAGATAATAGAGTTAATTCTGTATTGGATGACCCACATGCTGCCGTATATGTTTCAAATACAGTTAATCTTGCTCAACCAGCATCGTCTCTGAAGGTGATACTATCCGCATATAGACATGCATCTGCAGACTTTAGAGTTCTTTATAGTCTTATCAGAGAAGACTCTAGTGAGGTTGGACAATCATTTGAATTATTCCCAGGATATAAAAATCTAAGGTTTGCTCCAGGATCTGCTGTTTTTGAAGTAATAGATCCTGCAAAAAATAATGGAGAACCTGATGTGTTTGTCTCACCAAGTCTTGAGGGTCAATTTAGAGAGTATGAGTATACTGCAGAAAACTTAAATCTATTCATTGGATATACTATTAAGATAGTTATGTCTGGAACGAATTCTGCACAACCTCCTAGAATTAAAGAATTAAGAACTATTGCAATACGATGATTAAAGTAAAAGGGTATCAAAACTTATATCGTGATGAAAGAAGTGGTGCTATAGTAAACTGTGACTCTGCAGCATACAATCAATATGTAAAATCTCTCTCATATAGAGAAAGTCAAAAGATGGAGATTGAGCAGATGAAAAATGATATTGAAGAAATTAAATCACTTCTTAAGGAGATTGTAAATGGATCCAAGTAAAATTGAAATTAGTAATATCACTAAAATGTTTGAGTATGAAATGCAATGTAGGGAAATTGACGAATGCAATGATATTGAGGTATTGAGACAAATGCTGAAGACATCTATTAGATTGTATATTAAACAACAAGAGGTTGTGCAAAATCTTGGATTTTAGTAAGTATAAATATATTTTAGGTCCTGAGATTTATTTTTATAAATGGCAGCCGTTTATGTAAGCAACTTAGTTATAAACACTGGTGCCACATTTAGTCAAACATTTACACTTGAAAATAGTGAGTCAAACTCTGTCCTTGATTTGAGTGGATATTCAATATCTGCCCAAATGAGAAAGTGGGCTGGCAGCAGTTCATCAACTTCTTTTGATTCGACAATAGTAAATGTAAACTCTGGCACAATAAGTGTTGGATTGGGGAGTACGGCTACTGCTTCTTTAAAACCAGGTCGTTATGTTTATGATGTAATTATTAGTGATAACTCTGGAGTTGTTACTAGAGTAGTTGAAGGATCTGTTCTAGTTAGAGAAGGAGTGACTCGCTAATGTCAGACATTAGAGTTAGAGTTGGTCAACAAAATGCCATAAAAGTAGTTTCCTCATTAGCAGGAACTAAAGATCTTGCACTGGCAGATCTAACTGATGTGAATATAGGCACGCCATTAAATGGAATGGTTTTAGTTTATAACGGCAGTACAGGAAAATGGGATGCAACTTTAGAGTTAACCCCAGGAACTTCACAGAATCTAGACATCAACGGAGGTAACTTTTAATGGCAAGTATTATTAGGATTAAAAGGTCCTCTGGTACTAGTAAACCTTCCAGTCTAAATTGGGGTGAATTAGCATACGTAACAGGAATAGGAAGTTACGGAGGAGTTAATCAATATAAAGATAGAATATTCATTGGAGACGATGGCACCAACGTAAATCCTGTTGGTGGTTATTACTATGCCTCCATGATGGAGCACCAACCTGGTGCAATTGATGGTGTTGCAAACACTAGAAATAGTGATGGTGGTATTGTTGCAATTCTAGATAGCAACAGGAAAGTAGATCAATGGAATAGATCGGAAGAGCG
>JGI10211J14876_10000179_pt1 | contig 25665 bp, 31 predicted proteins | sample Etolagsediment_FD_14876 | JGI IMG/M metagenome (IMG submission 14876)
TTTGCCGGATGCTCAAATGAACGTAAAGTCTATTCATACAGTGGCTTATGAAAATAAATCCAATTGGAAACTTGGTGAAAACAAACCCAATCAAACCCAAATTCCCCCCAAATTTTGTACTGTTGAGAAATTCCCTTGCTCAAATTCGGCGCAGATTTCCGATATTATATTCGATGAAAGTTGCTGTTTCAGAAACAAAACAATGCCCGTTCTGCGGCGAGACAATTCAGGCCGCCGCTGTTAAGTGCAGATTCTGCGCCGAGTTTCTCGATACCGCTCCGGTGCCGAATTCGCAGGCGAACCAACGCGACAGGCAATCAGGCAGCATCCTCTTCGAAGGCAGGCCGTCCCTGTGGGCGATGACACCGGCAGTGATAAAAGGGCTGTTCTTTATGGTCGCCGCAGTGTTCCTGCTGAAACTTCCGCTCGAACTTATAGTCGGCAATCTCCTGAACCTAAAACTTACCGACAGCCAGGCAAAGATAATTGCCGAATACAGGGTTATTGCCGGTATTGGGCTTATCATACTCGTCTTGCTTGTTCTTCTGCTGAAGATGCTTCGGCTGAAAATGACCCGCTATATCGTATCTCCCGACCGGATTGAGTGGAGTAGAGGCATTTTCGATAGAAAGGTTGACAATTTGGATATGTTCCGCGTCATCGACCTGAAAATGCACAGAAGTCTGTTCGACTGTATTGTCGGCGTCGGCACCGTAGGGCTAATAACGACCGACAAAACCGACCCCGAGTTTATCTTCGATAAGATTCACGATTCCCGCCGGCTTTACGATATCATCAAAAAAGCCAGTCTCGAAGCAGACAAACGCAGCAGCGTCGTGCATCTTGAATAATTGATTATTTGACTACGAACTATGAACTACGAACTACAAACTGTCCTGCTGATATTGAAATACTTCGCCTATTGGCACGTCGAAGGCCTTTGCAATCTTAAACGCCAGCGTCAGCGAAGGTGCGTATTTGCTCGCTTCGATGGCGATTATTGTCTGGCGGGTTACGCCTGCCTTATCCGCTAACTGCTGCTGCGTCATCTCGCCGTTTTCAAAACGCAGCCGACGAATGTTGTTCCTGACCTCACCCCTTGCCATCGCCACCTCCCCGGCCGTACTGAATCAGAACCGCCACCGAGTACACTAATAAAGCAACGTAAAAAACAAAAAAGTTGATAAGCGTAAATTCCCATACGGTTATCGTCCCTGAAATTCCAATAACAAACCTGAGTATAAGACAGGTTAAAGCAAGTAGTAGCCCAACGGAAATGAAGGAAACCACTATCGCTCTTGTTTGAATTAATTTATCACGTTCGTCGGTTTCAACCTCTATGGGGCTCTGTTTTTTACAAATGAAAATAACTGATGCTACACCAAGGCCGAAAAGAAGTGTGGCCCCCAACAAATTCATAGGGAGCAACATCTTTTTTAAGATGGCAATTTCTATAAACAGGAAAAGAGAAAGTAAAAGAAAAGCTAATGTGGCAACCAAACCAAACCACGCCGACTTTTGTGTTTTATTCATTGTCTTTCCCTTTCCAGCCGTACTGAATTAGAACCGCCACGGAAGTAACAAAAAATACACTAAGAACTGCCCCTCCAAATATGTGGGGAAGCCAGGTAACCGAAACGGTAGCTTTCGGGCCAAGAACAGAAAACGGAATCATACAGGCCGCCCCTACAAATAGGTACGATGCACCAAAACCAGCCAAGGCGGCGTTCCTCTTGATGAGTCTGTCACGCTCGTCAAAAGTAACTTTACCTTTATCTTTCTTAAAGATTAAAGGCGAAAACCCTCCAAGGCCGGCGATCCCCATAAACGAGAACCCCAATAGTGCCTTCGGCATTCCAATTTTGACGTAAAGTATCGCAACGGCAATTCCGCTAACGATAGCGCCTAATGATATTGTTATTACGAGCGACCATGCAATTTTCTGTGCTCTGTTCATAATATTGCTCCTTTCTCAGCCGTAATCTGCTGCTATTTATGTAAGCTATATCGAACATAATGTAAAGGATTCTTTACTCGATGTCAAGTAAAATTTACATTTTTTGGCATTTTTTTTAAGCGTTTGGGTGATGAGGGTGCAGAAAAGCGGACAGCATATAGCGTGTAGGGTATAGAGAGGAGATTTCTCGACTGCCCCTTCGACCCTTCGGCAGTGCTCAGGGCAAGCTTCTTTCGCTCAGGGCTAAAGGCTTAGGATCAATTTTGGATGCCGGGTTTTTGCTTAAAAATCCGTTGAAAATCCAGAAAGGGACGGGAATTTTCTTGACGGCGGGGTTTAACGAAAGTTGCGGCAGCCTAAGCCCCAGTGACACTCTGTAGCGAGACTGAAATCCTTGACAATGCCTGGCCAGCGGGAGAATATAGTGCAGGCGGCATGAATCCGAAAACTGCGGTATTCGACAAAGGAGAGAATCGAATGGAACATCCTTTCAACAAAAAAACGGGGACAGACCACATGTCCGGTCTGGTGATAATCATATGTTTTGCCCTTTTGGCAAATACCGGTCTCGTGGTTGCCGGCGAAGAAGGTGAGGAAATTGACTGGCATATTGTTGCCCAAAATAAGAAGCTCAGCGAAAAGGACATCAAGGTTCTGGAAAAGAATGGAATTCTTGTCACAAACCAGGCCTACAAGCAGATTTTTGAGCCGTATCTTAAAGGCACTGAGCCGTTTTTTATAACGAGCGACTCCCTGCTCAATGCCTACCACGTTTTGTACGAAGAGTCGGTCCTGCGGCTGGAAGAAGCCAATGCCAATAAACTGCCGGAAATACTACGGAGTATTCACAAGAACCTGTCAACGGTCGATAAAAAGTGCAAGGGCGGGCCGGAGCTGCTGGCGGCAGCTAAGAAGCGCGCAGTAATTATCATCGCAACGGCGCTAAGGCTTGTCGATGAGAGTTTGCGCACAGGCGATAAGAAACTGGATGCGATTATTGAACAGCAGGTAAAAAATATCGTCGAGGCCAAGAAAAAATGGGAGATGCCGGCATGGCTGGGCAAACCGGATAGAACTTTCCTGGGCCTTGATTACAGCCGGTACAAGCCGCGTGGTTTTTACACGCGCTCGGAGAAGCTGGAACGTCACTTCCGTGCGGTAGCGTGGCTGCAGTCCATTCCCTTTAGGGTCAGCAAGGACGAGGAGCTTGTGTCTGTTCTGATGCTGGGCAGCTGCATCCCGCGAAGTCGTTTCGCAGACCATATTAATAAAACAGTTGAGTACGAAAATTTCTTCCGGGGTTACCAAATGCTTATTGGCTCCGGCGATGATTGGGACCTGATAACTGCTGCCGACGAAGCAGGGTCTGGTCTGCGGCTCGACCTTAGTGGAGATGACCTTGCCAATGTAAGAAGGGAACTTAACGAGAAAGCGTCTAAATACGGCGAGGGCCCACAGATAAACGACCAACTGCGTTTTGCCCCTGATGACCCTAACGCCACCGCGGAAGCTAATTTTCGAATTATCTCGGCGTACCGCACGCCTGATGGGATTCTCTTTCACAGAACCACGGACCTTCGGAAGTTCGAACGCTTATTGCCAAATGGGCTGGAGGTGTGTACGGCGTTGGGTTCGGCGTTTGCACGAGAGAGGCTGACTTACAAAAACAAAGCACAGCTTCTTAAGACAATAGATGAAGCGAAAAGTCTTTTCTCCGGCGACAGTCTGTATTTTGGCTATTTGGAATGTTTGGCCGCCCTGCTTGACGAACCGGAAAAAGATGCGCCTTCCTTTATGAAAAATGCTGCCTGGCAGGCCAAGAGCTGCAATACGGCGTTAGGCGGCTGGGCACAACTTCGTCATACGTGGGCACTGCAGGCAAAGCAGACAGTACATTATGCCGGCATAACCATGCCGCCTAAAGGCTTTGTGGAACCGGAGCCGGAATTCTACAGCCGAATGGCACTTCTGGCAGAAAGAACAGGGGGCATTCTGGAACGAACGCATGTATTCGAAATGGACTACAGTGAGAAAGCGGCAATGCTGATGGAGGCGGCAGACCTGCTTGAGAGGACCGGAACAAGGGAAAATTTGAACAAGGAAATCGACAGAGTTGGTGAAGAAAAGTTCAAGGACCTTAAATTTGGATTCATGATTATGCACCACGTTATGGGCCGCGGTGATAGAGATGACCTTCGGAAGCCGGCCCGGAAGCTTCGCGAGATAGCAAAGGAGCTGCGGAAAGGTAAACTGCCCCAAGAATCTCATCTGCAGTGGATACTCAAAGAATCCCAAATTGACCTCAAGTCTCTGTGGGAATCGCTGGGCGAAATCAGCCGGCGACTTGAGATGCTCGCTCACAAACAACTCAGGGGCGAAGACTGGAATGAACAGGACGAGCGTTTCATTACGAGCTATGGCGCCAGAATAGCGAAGATTATGTTGTATGGCGGCAATGCCTACCTTAGTCCGAACGATGACGCACCGCGGGTAGTTGATGTTTACGCAAATCCCTATATTCCCAAAGGCTATCTGCACGTGGGTATTGCTCGGCCTCGGGCGATATATGTGCTTTATCCCCGGCAGGGAAATCGGATTCTGTGCAAAGGAGCGGTATTGCCCTATTATGAGTTCGGCCGCGATGGCAGGCTCACAGATGCCGAGTGGAAAAAGCTGCTGGATTCGGACGAGCGTCCGGCTGTCCCCGAGTGGGTAAAACCCCTTATATGCGAAGGCGGAATCATCAAGCCTAGACTGGGACGAGACCATTGATTACTATTGCCTGAGAGACTGAATCGGCTGCGACTGACAGGAGCACTAGGCAAACCAAACGTAGCGGAGAGAGTTGTCGAACGAGCAAGTCAGAGCCCCCCCTGAAATGCGGGGCTGCTATGAGATTGCTTCGTCCGCACGAGGCGGACTCGCAATGACAATTTTTTGAATGGAGAGTTTTCAACTCCAATTGGAGGGGTTTGTTTTTGAGTGATTAGTGGGGTTTGGGCGGAAAAAAGCACGCGTGAGTGGTGGGGATACTCGATGCTGGATACTCGATGCTGGAAGTTAGGTCCTTCGGCTACGCTCAGGATGAGGGTTCGTATTGCGTCGTGTGTATCGCGTATTGCGCAGACTAAGGACTGTTGGTGTCGGGTCCTTCGACTATGCTCAGGATAAAGTTTAGGATTTTGAGTGAGATTTTGTGTTAAATTGGGACAGGCAATCGTTAAAATGGTGAGGTGAAACCGGACCTTTTTGAAAGGGAGAAACTGTGAATTGGGTACACGGTTTTCGAGGAATAATACTTGATTTGGCTATAATTGCTGCCGTTTTATGCGCGGGTGCTGGCACTGTAATAGTTTGTTACAAGCACCATTTCGGACAAATAGAGCTCGAATGTAAGCGAGTAGACTACATAATAAAACATGGCTTGGATAATTATAATGTCCGAGCCGTGAGAGCGGGTGCTCCTATAGTGTTTAAATTTAGCCTTATTGATATGAGCAATGTTAATGGGTACGCAGACCGAATAAAGAAATTAGCAGTAAAGGGCGACTACGTAGGAGGTTTTATATGTGGACATCCACCAAAATATTATAAAGATTATAAAGCGGCAACGGTCGAACTGGACAGGCTCTTAAAAAGTTTGTTGATAAATTTGTCCACATACGAATTAGTAGGAATGTGTATCCTATCAGGCACAGTCGGTGGAGCGATTGGCTTTTTCGGGATGTGGATTGTGTACCTGTTTCTTCAGTGGCTCGTCCTCAGCTTTGTTGGTGAGAAACCAAAGAACGAGCAAGAGCAATAAGTAAATCCGGCCAGCTCGGCGGCAATCGTTAAAATGGTGGGGAGATATGAGCTGGGGGGAGGGTATGGCGTGTAGCGTATAGCTTGTAGGATATAGAGAGGAGATTCTTCGACTGCCCCTTCGGCTACGGTCAAGGGTAGGTTTTGGGGCAAAAATCCGTTGAAAATCCAGAAAGTGCGATTGAATTCTATCAAGGGCGGCGAGAAGGAAGAGGGTTTCTATTGACCGGTTGTTTTATTACTATTATAATGTTAGGCTAAGCTTGAAATCCAAATAGCATTTAGTGGGAGATTTTTTTATGTGGGTGGCAATTGTAGTTGTCGTTTTCATAGGCGCTGTGCTACTTGTCAGCCGGGTGTACAAAACCAAAGGCAAGAAGCCGGAGGGAACATCGCAGACACCAGCCGAGGGCACGGGCGATAGTTCAGAAGGCGGCGGAGAGGAATAGCAGCCGGGGCGGGTTCTCTTTGCGGCGGCGGACTGGCAGACTTTGTGAAAGAAGGGGCTGTGCGCGATGAGATTTGAAGTCAAGGACAGTTTGAGTGATACGGAAGTACAGGCGGGGCTCAAGCAAGTTATTAAGGACGGGATAGCATCTCAGGCGATGGGGATATTGACGGGGGGTGCTTTTCTGGTTGCTTTTGCGATAAAGCTTGGGGCTTCCAATTTAGTGATTGGTCTGTTAGCGGCTATTGGGCCGTTGGCTCAACTGCTTCAGCTTCCTTCGATATTCTTGGTTGAGAAGATACGCAACAGGCGAGCAATTACTGTTGTGGCAGCCGGATTGGGCCGGCTGTGCTGGCTGCTGATTGCGCTTATCCCTTTCTTATTCGGCGTCAAAACAGGGCTTTCTGTTCTGCTGGTATCAATGATAGCAGCTTCGGCCTTTGGGGCGATTTCCGGCTGTAGCTGGAATTCGTGGATGCGGGATTTGATACCTCAAAACATATTGGGGGCATTTTTTTCAAAGAGGATGAGGATAGCTACGGGAGTAGGGATTGCATTGAGTCTGGGGGCTGCGGTGTATCTGGATTACTGGAAGAAGGTCTTTGGAAAACATGAGTTGGCGGGATATTCACTTTTGTTCCTGGTTGGTTTTGGTGCGGGAGTTCTTGGGCTTTTCTTTTTGGCGCGAACACCTGAGAAACGTATGCCCAGGGCGGAAGAGAGGCCGAAGATTTTCAGACTACTTGCTCAGCCGTTCAGAGACGAGAATTTCAGGAAGCTGATTGCGTTTTTGTGCTCGTGGAATTTTGCGGTGAACCTGGCGGGGCCGTTCTTTATGGTGTATATGCTCAAGAGATTGGGGTTGAGTATGTCATTTATCATAGGGCTTTCGATAGTCAGCCAGGTGATGAATTTTGCATTTTTGCGGATTTGGGGCAGGTTCACGGACCGTTTCAGTAATAAGTCGGTTCTGGCGATTTGCGGGCCTTTGTTTATATTGTCGATACTGGCGTGGACGTTTACAACGATGCCGGAGAAGTATGTATTAACGGTCCCTTTGCTGATTGCTATCCATATAGTGATGGGTCTTTCTTCGGCGGGGGTATCTCTGGCCAGCGGCAACATCAGCCTGAAGCTGGCACCGGAGGGCCAAGCCACCTCTTATCTTGCAACGAATACGATAATGAATTCGGTGGCGGCGGGGATTGCGCCTATTCTGGGCGGGAAATTTGCGGACTTCTTTGCAGGTCGGGAGCTTGTCTGGACGTTGAAATATACGAGCCCAACAGGAGAGTTCAGCCTGCCTACATTGAATCTGCAGCAGTGGGATTTCTTTTTCTTCCTGGCGTTTTTGATTGGGCTATATTCACTTCATCGGCTGGCTATGATAAAAGAGGTGGGCGAAGTTGAGGAAAAGATTGTTGTCAACGAACTTTTCTCCGAGGTAAAAGGTCAGGTGAGGACTCTGTCATCAGTTGAAGGATTGCGGCAGATGGTAAGCTTTCCGTTTTCAGTGGTTCGAGATTTGGCAAGCAAAAGGAATAGAACAGACACAAATTCTCACTCTGCTGAGAAATAACCCGAGGCAAAGATAAGATGGTGGGAGATATTAGCTTTTTTCATTCAGAGGCATTTACATTTATACTGCTGCCGGTTTTGATTTTTCTAGCGCGGATTCTTGACGTTAGCTTCGGAACGATACGCATAATTTTTGTTTCCAGAGGCCGCAAATTTCTTGCGCCGTTGATAGGTTTTTTTGAGATACTGATTTGGCTTGTTGCGATTGGAAAAGTCATGCAGAATTTAACCAATGTTTACTGTTATATTGCTTATGCCGGTGGGTTCGCGGCTGGGAATTTTACGGGGATGTGGATTGAAGAAAAGCTGGCGATGGGCACATTGGTAATACAGGTTATTACAAAGAAGGACGCATCTGCGCTGATAGAGAATTTTAAATCTTCTGGTTATGGGGTTACGGTTGTGCCGGCCGAGGGCAGTACAGGTCAGGTACATATCGTGTATAGCCTCATAAAACGCAGCGCCCTCAAGGACGTTGCGGCTATTATTAACAGGTTCAACCCACAGGCTTTTTATTCGATAGAAGACGTAAGATTTGCGAGCAAGGAACTATTTCCCCCGCGACGGTCCGCTTGTATCATGGGTTTTCTCGGATTACTTAGGATGCGCCGGAAAGGAAAATAGTTTTTGGCAAAAGTAATGAAAAAACATTCGCAAATCATAAGCTTTCCGTTTTCAATAGTTAAAAATCTGACTACTGAGGTCGAAGGTAACGATAATGCTGGCATGACCCGGGAAAGTGAGGTTTACAATGAACAAGTTTAAGCTGATTGTTGCGGTGGTTATCTTGCTGCTGGTCGTAATTGTTTTTCTTCAAAACACACAAGCAGTGGAAACCAAGCTACTCTTTCTGACCATAACGATGCCAAGGGTACTGCTGCTTGTAGTTACGTTCATATTGGGTTTCGTTGGGGGGCTTATAACGGCGAACCACGTTCTGACAAGAGCCGGGAAATCGGAAGTTGAGAGTCAGAACCAAAACAGCCAAAAAGCATAGGTTGCAGAAGCTCCGGTTCCGCCATTAACGGGTCGCATTGGGAGAGATGAAGATGAAAGTAAGTGTAAGGAAGCCGAGATTGTTCAAAAGCCCGATTGATAAGGCTGGTACGCCTCCTGGGACACTGGTGCACGTAGGAGAGAGGAAGACAGAGGCGGTGCGGATTACAGTGATTGACTATGACGCAGAGAACTTCCAGGAAAAGCAGGTTTCAAGTATTGAGGAGTGTTTTCCATTTAAAGCAACACCAAGCGTGACGTGGATAAATATCGACGGTCTTCACGAGGTAGAGCTGATAGAGAAGCTTGGCGCTCAGTTCGAGGTGCATCCGCTGGTTCTCGAGGACATATTGAACACGGGACAGCGGCCGAAATTTGAGGATTTCGAAAAATATATGTTCGCTGTGCTAAAGATGCTCAGGTGCAGCGGTGAACAACAGACGGTGGAAGCTGAACAGGTAAGCTTAGTGCTCGGTGCGAATCACGTTATTTCGTTTCAAGAAAGGGTTGGGGACGTTTTTGAACCGATTCGAGACAGAATCAGAAATTCGAAGGGTCGGATCCGGAAAATGGGTTCTGATTACCTTATGTACGCATTGTTGGATGCGGTCATTGACGGCTACTTTGCGATTCTGGAGAGGCTCGGCGAGAAGATTGAGTCGATGGAGGAAGAGCTGGTTTCTATGCCAAGCCAGAAAACCCTTGAACAGATTCACAGACTCAAGAGAGAGATGATATTCCTGCGTAAATCCGTATGGCCTTTGCGGGAAGTAATAAGCGGTCTGCAAAGGAGTGAGTCTTCGCTTATCAACGAATCCACCGGAATATATTTGCGGGACGTTTACGACCACACAATACAGATTATAGATACGATTGAGAGTTTCCGTGATACGGTTTCGGGGATGCTGGATATATATCTTTCAAGCCTCAGTAATCGCATGAATGCTGTGATGAAAGTGCTGACGATTATCGCGACGATATTCATTCCGCTGACATTTATAGCGGGTATCTATGGAATGAACTTCAAGTATATGCCGGAGCTGGAGCGGCATTGGGGCTATCCGCTTGTGTTATTTGTTATGGGTATAGTTGCGGTTGTAATGCTTATTTATTTCAGAAAAAAGAGGTGGCTATAGAATTTTAGGGAGCAGTGATTATGAATTTGGTGTTATTTGTCATAGTGCTTAGCGTATCATTTGTTGTTGTGAGAATTGGAGCCATAGCGTTTCAATTGACGGGTCTGGAGTGGTCGCTGGCGAAATTTCAGGCATTATCCTGTTTTACGGGAACGGGATTCACGACGAAAGAGGCGGAGCTTATTACGGGCAGTCGTCAAAGGCGACGTATTGCGTCGGTCCTTATAGTTTTGGGGCACGCCGGGCTTGTAATCCTGATTGCGACCTTTGCGAACAGTGTAACGCCGCGCGCGGCAAAGTGGTCAATTCCGTTTCTGCCGGCATCGATTCCAGCCTGGCTACTGCCGTGGATAAATTTGGCAATAATTGCTGCTTTCGTTTATGTGGGATACAGGGTTTTCACGCATACAAGATTTATTCGTCGAATAACGAGCTTTTTGAGAGAACGTATAGTGCGCAAAGAGCTTATTAAGGCCGTCAGTTTTGAGGAACTGACAGTGGCAACTGGTGGTTATGGTGTCTCTAAGATTGAAGTGTGTGAAGACAGCCCCGTATCCGACAAAATGCTTTCTGAGTCGGATTTGAGAAGCCATGATATCACCGTTTTAGCAGTGGTCAGAGCTGGTGAAACGATTCCCAATCCTTCGGCTAACACGAAGATTCTGGTAGGCGATGAGCTCCTGTGTTTTGGCAAACTGGACAACATCAGAAATAAGATTTGTATGGCTCCCTAATAGTCCATCAATAGGGAGAGCATGCGGCTTGGAAGAAATGCAAGGAGTGGATGCGACGAGCTTTAGCGTTTGCGGTGTTGGAGGACGGAGAATACCCAATATCCAACAGGGAATTTTGAATGATGAAGTATATATTCCTGCCGGTGCAGGAATGACGCAGCAGCAAATTGCAGCAGAAGCAATTGCGCAGAAGATGCATCTGTGCCGTACAATATCAAAAGTATTTCTTAGCCTCTCCAGGGACGCGCTCTGGTTGTCTTGTTTAATTTTGCCAATACATCTTTTGTGATACCTACGTCCTCTACAACCTGAAAATCAATCATTCCCGCGCAGACAAAATCGGCGCCATTGGCAAACGCATATTTGAAACCCTCTTTTGGATGGACCGCCCCAGCGGCCAGCACCTTATAGCCAATCCAGGGCTTGGTCACCTTTTTCATCAGTTCGATTGTCTCTTCGGGGTACTGCTCCCACATGCAGTCATGGTCATCGGGGCCGAAACTATCGACCAAAAAGGGCTTTCTGTCTTCCCTGGAGTAGGCCGACCAGTAATTGTCAGGGTGTATTGTCTTAAAGTAGAAGTCAACGTCTATTTTGGCTTTCTCACAGGCCGCGACCACCCGCCAGTCATGGGCGCCGACGCCGGCGATGGCACCGTTGGTCTTAAGGAAAGAGACGAACTTCTCGATGACATCCAGCCGATTGGCCTTGACCAAATCCTCCGCTCTTTTGCCCCAGATGAACGCTCCCACAGCGCCGCCGTCAATGGCCTTTCGCGCTGCGCTCGTCGGGTCATCCACACTCGGGCCGAGCTGGCCGATGACCTGCAGCTTTCCACCTCTTTCTTTATTGTATTTCTTGACACCACCGCCACCCACGCTCGTATTTATCCCATGTTCCTCACACAACTGCAGCGTGTCCATAATTTTTTCGTGCGTAAAATAGTGCTTCATTAAAGCTCCGACATAACGCAAGTCTCGGCTGTGAGCGCCGCCGCCGAATAGATTACTGCCGACGATTAATCTGCTAATCTTGACCTTTCCAATCCTGCCCATCGGCAAACCTGCATTAGCTGGCTTGGCTGCCGGCGCAGCTTCCTTGCCTGGGGTCTTTGCCAACAGGGCCCGCTCCTGCAAACTTAGACCAACCAGACCAGCTGCCGACGCAAGGGCAGACTTTTTCACAAAACTACGGCGATTCATTTTTTTTGACATAATACACATCTCCTTTTTTAATCGAGGGAAAATCTTTAAGCCGATACTTCCCATTTATACCTGCCCAACTATGTCGCTGAGACTCATTTCTAATAGAATATTAGGCCTGTCTTGAAAAATCAAGCTTTCGGGTTTTTTCTCGAAGGCCTTTCTGTTCGAATTGGAGGAGTTTGTTTTTGAGTTTTGTGCCGCCTTGCGTGCTGAAGCCGCCGATGCGGCCGTCACTTCGGATTACTCGATGGCAGGGAATAATCAACGGTAAGAGTTAGCGCCGTTTTGTACAAGGGGTCAAGTTCAGAACTGTCTTACCCAGACGCGTATGCAGAACTTTCGGGAACAAATTGTACTTGTACTCTTTGATGCAAAGCCGTGCCGATTTTCCTCAACATAGCAAGGCTGTGGCCGTTATAATCGGCATCTTCCAGGCGGCTAATGACAGATTGTGTTGTTCCTACCAACCTGGCGAATTCCTTTTGGCTTAATCCAGCTTGTGTCCTAAGGTTATAAATTTGTTCGGCGATGTTGCCTTTCTCTCGCTCTATTTTAAGAGAGTTGAGCCGTTTAGGGTCGCCTTTAATATATCGCTTATGTAAAATTTTTACGGCGCTGGTTGTGGTTTTCTTCTTCTTTGCCATAATTACAGTCCTCCCCGATAAGTGTGGGCTTGTTGGTCTTGCATATAATTATCGTGGTTTCTCACAGCCTTTCTAATTTCCTTTCCAGCCACCTTCTTTATCTTGCTGCAACCGTGCGAAAGAAGCACTATGTTTTTGCCAACAAAAGCATATAAGATACGATAATGAACATTCCCGTATCTGACTCGTAATTCATAAATCCCCTGTCTCAAAAGGTCACAATGCGGCCTTCTAAGGTCATATCCAAATTCTTCAAGCCGCTCTATCTTCTCGATACATTTATCTTGAACCTTTTCGGGTACAGTGTCCAACCACTCAAGCAATGGCACTGACCTATCCACCTCTTGGTATATAATAATGCGCGTCCTTGGCATTTTTACCTCTATATATAGTATCGCAAATTTGCGATACGAGTTCAAGTGAAAAAATTAAGAATTTCTAAAAATTTTTTGGGTTCAGACGGCCCTGTCCAGCCCCTAAAATCAAGCCCGGCCTTTCTGTTCGAATTGTAGGAGTCGGTTTTTGAGTTTTGTGCCGCCTTGCGCGCTGAAGCCGCCGATGCGTCCGTCGCTTCGGATTACTCGATGGCAGGGAATAATCAACGGTAATGGGTTTTTCGCCATTACCCCGCCGACAGCTCTGGCCCCGTTAGAAATCTTCATCTTCCCTTTTTGCGGTTTACGCCCCTTTGTAGCACTTCTAACGGGGCTGGCGGCGTTGGGGCTGCGTGCTTTTTTGGCTAATTGGCCATAACTTATCGTTTGGCCGAGGTTTATTTTCCTGCAGGTGGTCAGGACTCGGCGGGCAAATTGGCTGAATCCGTCCAGGACAATGGGGATATTGGGGTCGAAATTGACGTAACTGCCCTCAAAATAAGCGATTATCTGTTTTTGTAGGGTGTTGAAAAGTGTTCTGTCGTATTGGTGGGCCGGCAGGCCTTTCAGGAGCTGGCGTTTGACCTTTTCGGCGTCCGGCAGCGGCAGATGGGTCCGCAAAAGGCCTTTTTCAATACTTATAAGGCCGAAATAACCCCACTTCGTCTTGAAAATTGTATATTTTATCACTTTTTGCATTTTTCCATCCATGTTTGGCACTCAAATATTATCTAATCAGCCAAATTGATTGACGCAGGAAGCAAATTCTGTTACTTATGGTGGTTTTAGAAAAAATTGCTGATAAAGGAAGCGAAAAAGTAAAAATCGAAACTGGAAAATCGAAAATCATTTAATTTTGAGATTTGCATTTTTAGTTTTAAGTTTTTAGTTGTTGTGGCTTATGTCTCTTGAAGAATTGAGAAATCGGATTGACGAACTTGACGAGAAGCTTGTAAAGCTGCTCAACGAGCGTGCGTGCGTTGTCGTGGAGATAGGCAAGCTGAAGAGCAAGACCGGCGGGCAGATTTATGCGCCGGACCGTGAGAAAAAGGTTCTTGAAAGGATTGCCAAGGTCAATGAAGGGCCGTTACCGAACAAGTGCCTGGTGGCTATTTGGCGTGAGTTGATGAGCGGCTCTTTTGCTCTGGAGAGGTCGTTGCGGATTGGTTACCTGGGTCCCGGCGGCAGCTTTAGCCATACCGCTGCTATGCTCAAATTCGGCCAGAGTGTCGAGTATGAGCCGCTGGCCGATATTAGAAGTATTTTCGGTGAGGTCAGCAAGGGTCATTGCGATTTGGGTCTGGTGCCGATAGAGAACACCGCTGGCGGCGGCGTTATTGAGACGCTCGATGCCCTGATAGATTCCGATGTGAAGGTCTGCTCTGAGGTTCTGATGACGATTCATCATAATCTTTTGGCGAACTGTTCGTTGGAGCAAATTGAGAAGATTTACTCAAAGCCGGAGGTATTCGCGCAGTGCCGCAACTGGCTGAGCGCGACTTTCAAGGAGGCGAAGACTATTGCGGTTGCCTCTACTGCGAAGGCGGCACAGATGGCTGCGGACGAATCGGGGGCTGCCGCGATTGGTTCGAGGGTTGCGGCGGAGGTTTATGGGTTAAGAGTTGTTTGTGAGAATATCGAGGATATTGCTAATAATGTGACACGGTTCTTAGTGATAGGGCAAGAAGATGCGAAGCCGACCGGTGAAGATAAGACCGCGATTCTCTATAGCACGGCGCATAAAGCGGGCGCCCTGGCTGATGTGCTCGAAGTTTTCAAGAAGTACGGCATTAATCTGACAAATATAGAATCCAGACCGAGCAAAAAGAGGCAGTGGGAATACTACTTCTTTGTGGATTTTGTGGGGCACAGAACGGAAGAACATGTCCAAAAGGGATTGGAGAAGGCCCGTAAGCATTGTTTGCAGCTTTCTGTATTAGGCAGTTTTCCGAGGGCGACGGAGCTGCTTTGAGTGAGTTTATAGTTCATTGTTCATGGTTTATGAGCTACAAACTCGTAACTATGAACTATTAGCAGGAGAGTTTTTATGAGAAAACCGTTCGTCGCGGGCAATTGGAAGATGAATACCGACAGTCACACGGGCGTGAATCTGGCTGATGGCATTTCTTCCGGGTCTTTGGATATAGCAGGCCGGAGCGTTGATGTAGCGGTAATACCGCCTTTTGTTTATCTTCAGGCGGTGGTTAAGGCGCTTAGCACAGCGCATATTGCCGTTGGCGCTCAGGATATTTACTATGAGCAGAAGGGCGCTTTTACCGGCGAGATAAGCGCATCGATGCTGAAGGATATCGGTTGTAATTATGTTTTGTGCGGCCATTCGGAGCGTCGGCACGTGATAGGTGAGAGTGACGAGCTGGTAAATAAAAAGGTTACTGCTGCTGTTTGCGGCGGACTTTTGCCGATATTCTGTGTGGGTGAGCGACTCGAAGAACGGGAAGCTTCGCAGACAAGCGAGGTGGTGACTCGGCAGATAACGAATGGTCTGGCCGGCTTGAGTCTCGAAAAGGTCTCAGCGGTGACCGTAGCTTATGAGCCGGTCTGGGCTATCGGGACAGGCCTGACGGCAACGCCGCAGCAGGCACAAGAGGTGCACACTTTGATACGAAAGCTGCTTGGCGAGATGTATGATGCCGAATTGGCTGAGGAGATTCGTATCCTCTACGGCGGTTCGGTGAAGCCCGGCAACGCAGCGGAGTTGATGCGTCAGCGGGATATAGACGGGCTGCTGGTTGGTGGAGCGAGTTTGAAGGCGGACGATTTCGTCGCAATAATCAGGGCGGCGGTCTAATTGATAATCGATAGTAAGGGGAAGCAAAAATGGGAGTTTTCTCGTTGTTGGCAGCAGGTTTTGTTATGAAAATAGTCGCCGTTCTTTTCGTTATTTGCGCGGTATCCCTGGTTTTAATTATTTTGGTTCAGAAGGGCAGAGGCGGCGGCTTGAGTGCGGCATTTGCCGGAGGTATGGCAAGCGGGATTTTGGGTTCCAAAACCGGCGACTTTCTGACCTGGGTCACAATAGTGCTGGTGGGTGTGTTCCTGACGCTCGCTGTAGTAATGGCCAAATTCTACAAACCAACTGTTGGGGATTTTGGCGGCGGGCCGGGGGTTCAGCAAGAGCAGCCGCAGCCGGCAGAGCAACCGGGAATTCCTGCTGCGACCAGCAGGCCAAATAAACCCGGTGGAGCCGGGCTTCCGGACGCGAAGTGAGAATCGTTTGGAGACGCATCGTGAGCGACCAGGAAGTGATGTACGGCTTTAATTCGTGTTGAAGGTGTAGTGTTGTGATAAATAGTATGACCGGATATGGCGAGTCGCGGGGCGAAGTTGGCGGCGCAACTTACACCGTGGAAATCAGAGCCGTTAATAATCGTTATTTCAAAACCAGTATAAGATTGCCGGAGACGGCGGCTTTTCTGGAAGGGGATATCGATAAACTTCTGCGTAAGAATTTGTTGCGGGGGACAATAACTTACGTGCTTCGGCTGAAAGATGTTCCGGCGAATCTGTTGTTTGATATCGACGAGGCAGCCTTGCGAGTGGTTATGGAAAAATTGGACAAGGTGGTCTCTTCGGCTGGTATTAGATGTCCAATTGATATAGGCGGCGTGCTTAACCTGCCCGGCGTTGTTCAGCCGGTGTTGCCGGATGAAGAAACGGCCGAAGAAGTCAAAAGGATGGTTTTGAGTATTACGCAGGAGGCGATAGACCAGCTTAAAGAAATGCGTGCTGCCGAAGGCGCCGCCCTTTCGGCTGATTTGGAGAGCCACTGTGATGCGATAAAGCAGAACCTCGAGCGAATACGTGCTCGAGCCGGGACTGTTCTGGAAGATTATCAGCGGAAGCTGAAAAAAAGAGTCGATGAGCTGCTTGCGGATGCGAAATTGAAGCTGGATGAGGAAACGCTTGCCAGAGAAGTGGCGGTTTTTGCCGAGCGTTCGGATATATCTGAAGAGATTGCTCGATTGGGTTCTCATCTGGAGCAGTTTGCCGGGAGCTGTCGTACGGATAGACAGGCGGGGCGAAGACTGGACTTTATCAGCCAGGAGATGCTCAGGGAAGCCAACACCATTGCCAGTAAGGCCTCGGATAGTGAGATTGCCCGGTGCGTGGTCGATGTAAAATGCCGAATAGACCGGATTAAAGAGCAGGTTCAGAATGTGGAGTGATATTCTGTGTATCACGTTGTGGAGATTTTTCAGTCAATGCGTTGGCGGTGAAGTGTGATGCGGATATGAGCGAGCAAAAAAACAAAAAAGGCAGGATAGTTATAATTAGCGGCCCGTCCGGTGTGGGCAAAAGCACGATTTGCAGAGAAGTCTTCAAGCGGGTAGATAATGCTTATCTCAGTGTTTCGGTTACCACAAGGCCCAAATCCGAAGAGGAAGTTGATGGCGGGGATTACTGGTTTATATCAGAACAGCAGTTTCAGGAGCGGATAAGAAAGGGCCTTCTGCTGGAATATGCCGAGGTGTTCGGCAACTTGTACGGAACGCCGAAGGACAAGATAGACGAGGCGCTTCAGCGTGGCAGTAACGTTATTTTGGAAATCGACGTGCAGGGCGCAAAACAGGCCAAGCTGATATACCCGGAAGCGGTGATGATTTTTATTTTGCCGCCGAGCCAGAAGGAATTAGCCCAGCGTATGAACGGCAGGGGCAGAGAAGACGAGAAGGCGGCAGAAATAAGACTGGACCTGGCGGACGATGAAATCGCCGCTGCGTGGCAGCATTATAAACATATGGTTATAAATGGCGATTTGGAGCAGGCGGTAAGTGAGGTAACAGAAATTATTGAACAGAGTGTCGGAGGAACAGAATGATAGAGGAACTTAAGAGCACAGAGATAATTGATAAGGTTGGCGGTAAATTTAAACTAACTGCGCTGGTTCAAAAAAGGCTGGAGGAGTTGCTGGATGGCGCTCGGCCTCTGATAGAAGATACCGAGGGCAAAACACAACTGCAAATCGTTGTGCAGGAAATCCTTCAGGACAAAATTGCTATTGACTATAGAGCCGGCGACGTTGATAAGCCGGATAAAAAGTAGCTGAACTTAAATGCCGAAAGACAAATCAAATCTTGACGGTTTAAATGTTTTACTTGGTGTCAGCGGCGGGGTGGCCGCGTATAAGGCGGTCGATTTGGCCAGTAAGCTGAGTGGTGCCGGCGCCGGAGTGAAAACAGTAATGACGGAAAACGCATGCCGGCTTGTTGGGCCGAAGAGCTTCGAGGCCGTTACCGATTCGGCGGTTTTTACGAGCTTGTGGGATGGGTCTGGGGAATATAGAATCAAGCATATAAATCTGGTTGACTGGGCTGATATTGTGGTGGTAGCGCCGGCGACGGCGAACATTATAGGTAAAATTGCAAACGGCATCTGCGACGATTTGCTCAGTACCGTTCTTTGCGCGTGCTGGGCCAAGCCGGTGCTTTTGGCGCCTGCGATGAACAGTAATATGTGGAACAATCCGGCCGTGCAGCGGAATGTCAAGACGGTGAAAGAGATGGGCTTTCAACTTATAGGTCCTGAGGAAGGCCGACTCGCCAGTGGGGCCGAGGGTGTTGGCAGGATGTCAGAGCCGGAGGATATTTTAGAAGCGATTGAAAGAATCGCCTCAAAGATTAAGCGAAGAAAGAAATAAGACCTCAAGTAAGATGCATTTCTTAATTACAACGGGCGGCACGCGGGAATATATTGACCCGGTTCGCTTTATCTCGAATGCAAGCAGCGGTAGGATGGGCTATGCGCTTGCCGGTGCGGCACAGAAGGCAGGCCATAGAGTGACCCTTATTAGCGCATCTGATTTGCAGCCGCCGGTTGGTGTGGAATTTGTAGGTGTTGATAGTGCGGCTGAGATGTTCAAGGCGGTTAAAAATTTCTTTGGTAAATGCGACTGTCTGATTATGGCGGCGGCGGTTGCCGATTATAGCCCTGTTAGGCCTGCAAAAAGTAAAATCAAAAGCAGTGGAAAACCCCTGACAATCAAACTAAAGCCCACAGCCGACATTCTTAAATGGGCAGGTGAGCACAAAAAGAAAGACCAAATTGTCGTTGGTTTTGCGCTGGAAGATAAGAAGTTAAGGGAAAGAGCGGAGCGAAAGCTGAAAGAGAAAAATCTTGATATGATAATCGCCAATGCTCCGGCTGCGATTGATGCTGAGAAGTCAACCGTTGCTATAAAGATACAGAAGGGCGGCTGGACGAAAATGGAAAACGCCGGCAAAACTACCATCGCCAAGAGAGTTATTTCTCTGATAGAGAGCATCCATACGTAAGCAAGACTTGCAAATCAGGCATACTGCCACTGCCACCAAATAAAGAGGATTGCAAAGGCCAGTGCAATCCCCGAGCCGAATAGTAAGACTACTCGGGCAACCGTTCGGGTGAATTTGTCAGCAAATGGACGAATCAAAAAAGAAAGCAGCTTGGGACGAATCAAAAAAGAAAGCAGCTTGGGACGAATCAAAAAGACAACTCCAAGTAGGACCCAATAGGTACCTACGATAAGCCCGAGAAGAAGGAGAGATTCGGCCTGTGAATATAGGGCATAGGTTTCATCGCTGACTTGGAGAAGGCCCACAATCCTGGGGGCGATATAGAAACAGGGCCAGAGAAGGATTAGTAGAAATGCTGTTATGTACATCGAAAGCAGTGGTGGGTAAATGAGCCACTTTTGCGCGCCGAGTTCTTCTTGCCGGCTGTTCGCTTCGCTTACTGCTGCTCTTGCGAGCACAAAGCTGAGCAGTAGCAGAACTAAGAGCCCCATCCTGCCGGCGAGAAATGCGAGGACGAATACACCAAAGGAGATGTATGCCAGTCGCCAGTCATCGGGGCCGGTGCGAAGGCGCAAGATTGCCTTTCGCCACCAGGGCAGTTCTTCCTCTGGGAGCCATTGACTTGGGCTGCCAAGTTTTTCGAGAACTATATTAAGGTTGTTGAGAGAGACGGGTTCTGCAGCAGCGGCAAGCTCATTTTCGATATGTTCTGTAATATTTTGCTCTACTTCATCAGCATCCACTGTTGCACAATCTCGGAGGCATGTTCTCATTTCCTGAAGATATTTATCCAGACGTTTTTCTGCGCCGTCAGTTAAGTTAATCATAGCTTTTCCTCTCCTTTCAGAGTGTCAGTTCCGGCTTTTATGTCTCGCCAGTAATTATTCATTTCGCTCAGGATTTTTTCGCCTTTAGCGGTTAATTGGTAATACTTTCGGGGCGGGCCTTCGGTAGATTCGATGATTTTTGTTCGCACGAAGCCCTCTTGTTTGAGACGGCTGAGGATTGGATAAATGGTTCCCTCGCTGATTACGAGTCCATCAATGTCTCGAAGCATCCGCACAATATCGTAGCCGTACAGGCTTGTGCCTTTGATGGCGTTCAGTATGCACAATTCGAGCATTCCTTTTCGAAGCTGCGTGGCCCAATTGTCAAAAAATCGATTACCCATAGCCCAAGTATATAGTATTACAAGGTACCTGTCAATACCACCTATGCTATTTTTTTAAAAATTATTATGTTTTGTAACCTATTTCAGAACAAGATTTTACGGACGAACAGCGTGTAAGGCGCGGAATTTTTTCTGATAATCGTGGTAATTTTAGCTGAGGAACCCAGCGCGTTATTATGGAGAAACAGTTATGGCGGCATGCGAATAATTGTTCAGAATGGTTTGAATAATCGGAGCGGGCCGGTAGAATTATATTGCGACTTCACGGTACAAGGGCTTACGAAATGTATCTGATTGAGTTTTGCTGTTGGAATTTGAAAAGGAGATGAGATGGACAAGGCAGGCAAATTCGTTGTGGCGCTTATTTTCGCGTCCACAGCCATATTCATCGGTGGTTGTGCGCAGAGGCAGGTGAAGCGTGTCGGGATGGTAATCAGGGTCAGGCCGGAGAAAATACAGGAATACAAAGAGCTTCACGCGGATTCCAATCCCGGTGTACGCGACCTTCTTACTAAATACAATATGCATAATTTCTCAATCTTCCTGCATGAGATTGACGGCAAATTCTATGAGTTCGGCTACTACGAGTACACAGGCGAGAACTATGAAGAGGATATGGCCAAGCTGGACGCTGAGCCTCGTAACAAGCAGTGGCTGAAACTATGCGACCCTCTGCAGATACCACTCAAGGGAGAAAAATCCTGGGCAATTATGGAGCGAGTCTATTACAACGACTAAAACGTCTGCAAAAAGCGGCTGGGGACGAGATTAAAGAAACGATATTTACGGGGAAAAGGCAGGAACTATGAGAGTAAGAATTTGGGTGGTTCTGGTTTTGTGTGCCTGCGTAGCGGGTTGTTCGAAACAACCAGCTGAGGATGAAAGTGGGCCGGTAACAACCCGTGCTATGCGCAGTGAGTGGAAAAAAATCGCCGGCAAGACCATATGGAAGGAATATGCGAATAATCCCATAATAAAACCCGGCAAAGAGGGTGAGTGGGACTGCTGGGCGGTTATGTCGATGAGTGTTGTTAAAGTCGGCGACACGTTTCATTTGTACTATGAGGGAGGTCTGACGGGCTGCGGCGATTTGCAGGTTGGACACGCCACGTCAATCGATGGTCTGCAGTGGGTCAAAGACCCTGCGAACCCTATCTTGCGGCCGGGGAAGCCGGGTGAGTGGGACGATGGAGCAACGTGGGACCCGTTTGTACTATATGAGGATGGTGTGTTTAAGATGTGGTACGGCGGCGAAAGGAAAGGTCGTCGGAGTTTTCAGTGCGGCTACGCCGTATCCGGGGATGGTACCCATTTTGTCAAGAAAGGCAGGATAAGCAACTTCGATAGCGAGCGGATTGCAGATTTACATATCTGTCACGATGACCAGAGTGACCGATTCTACATGTACTATAGGAACTGGGGACAGGTTGCCGAGGATGGCGAAAGACTTCGGCTGGCGATTTCTGCCGACGAGACCAGCTTCGATTTCGATAAATCCCTGCCGATACGGATAGAAGGCGAAGAACCCGGGCACCAATACACCCATGTGTTCAAAGAAGGGCGGACGTGGTATATGTACTACGGCTTTGAGACAAAGGCAAGGGCCGGCTATGCCGCGTCGCTCGACGGTCTCCACTGGAAGGCACAGAATACAGAGCTTGCCGGGACCGAGGACGCTGAGATTCTAAAGGTCGCCGACAAGCTTTATTTTATGTTCTACTGCCCGGAAGGTTTTCAGGACGAGGCCGACTGTGACATCAGACTGGCAATCTATAACGGCGACCTCGACGGGCTTGCTGTCGAGGACTGAGCGCTAAGGTTGTTCATTGGTCTTTTATTCCAAGGTTGTCTTTTGTGAGGATGGATTCGAATTTATAGCCGGCTTTGGTTACGTTTTCTTCTGCACCCTGTCTGCGGTCGATAACGCAGACGATTTTTTTGACGGTTGCGCCGGCTTCGGTGATGACCTTGGCGGCTTCGAGGACCTGTCCGCCGGTGGTTGCGACGTCCTCTACGAGCAGGACGACATCGTCCGGCTTTAAGACGCCCTCGATTAGTTTGCCTGTGCCGTAGCCCTTTTTTGCGTTGCGAACTATTATCCAGTTTTTGCCTGTTTGCATAGCGGTGGCGGCGGCCAAAGCCACGCCGCCTAATTCGGCGCCGGCTATTAAAGTAACATCGTCTGTAACGTGCTCGGCGAATTCTTCGCCGAGGGCTTTTAGGATGTCGGGGCAGGTCTCGAAAAGGTATTTGTCGAGGTAGTACTTACTTCTCTTCCCACTGCGGAGTACGAAATCGCCTTCGAGATAGGCGGTTTGTTTAATGCGTTTTATTAGCTCTTCTCTATTCACAGTACGAGTATCTCCTTATGCGCTTCGCTCAGGATGACGCTAAACTTTAAGCGTCACTTTTCTGTTTAGCTGCTTTCGGTATTTTCTTCTGACGGATGTTACTATTTCTTTTATGAATTCATCGACTTGCTGTGGTGCCCGGCCGACGTAGGTTTTCGGGTCTAATACTTTTTTGAAGTTTATTTTCTTGAAGGCCGGGTCGGCCTTTAGCCGGTCTATCAAATCGTTATGTTTGCCGAATTTTTTTACCTGTTCGGCGGCGGCGTGTGAGTGTAGTCTTATCTTCTCGTGCAGTTTTTGTCTGTTGCCACCGGCCTTTACCGCTGCCATCAGGATATTTTCGGTTGCCATAAAGGGCAGTTCCGCGGCGATGTGGGCGGCGACGACTTTGGGATAAACAACAAGCCCATCAAGAACATTGATAAGTGTTTCCAGAATTCCATCAACTGCCAAAAACGCTTCGGGAATTACTACCCTTCTATTGGCAGAATCATCGAGCGTTCTCTCAAGCCACTGCTCGGAGGCGGTCATATAAGGACTTGAGGCCAAGGACAACACCAATCTGCTCAGGGCGGTCACTCTCTCGCAGCGCATCGGGTTTCTCTTGTAGGCCATTGCTGAGGAGCCGACCTGGGATTTTTCGAACGGCTCTTCAATCTCTTTTAGATTTGCAAGCAGCCGCAGGTCATTGCATAGTTTGTGTGCCGATTGTGCTATCGAGGCGACGCAGTTTATTACAAGGGTATCTATTTTTCGCTGGTACGTCTGGCCGGTGACGGCGCAGTTTTTTTTGAAGCCGAAAGCTTTGGCGACAGCATTGTCAAGCTGCCTGACCTTGTTATGGCTGCCGTCGAAAAGCGCCAGGAAGGAGGCCTGCGTACCGGTGGTGCCTTTGGCTCCTCTGAAAGGCAGCGTACAAGAGCGATGTTCGATTTCCTGTAAATCCATCGCGAACTCGTAGCACCACAATGTTGCCCTTTTTCCGACGGTGGTTAACTGGGCCGGCTGGTAATGCGTAAAGCCAAGCGTTGGGAGCGAGCGATACTTTTTTGCGAACCTGCCTAACAGATTCATCACCGCTGCCAGTTTGCCGGCTGTTATTTGCAGCGCTTCTCGCATAATTATCAAATCAGCGTTATCAGCAACATAGCAACTGGTCGCCCCAAGATGGATTATCGGCGCTGCTTTAGGCGCCGCCTCGGCGAAGGTGTGAATATGGGCGACAACATCGTGGCGAAATTTCTTTTCGTAAGCGGCGGCCTTTTTGAAGTCAATATCGTCAAGGTGCTTTGCCATTTGGCTGATTTGGGCTTGTTTTATGTTCAGGCCGAGTTTCTTTTGTGCTCTTGCAAGCTCGAGCCAGAGCCGGCGCCAGGTGCTGAACTTTTTTTGGGCTCCGAAAAGCTCAGCCATTTCCCGCGAGGCGTTTCTTTCGACGAGGGGACTTACATAATTTCGATTTTCGATTTTCGATTTTCGGTTTTTTGAATTATCTGTCATTTTCTGCTCTTTTAAATTAGTCCGCATTATTTTAATTTTTCCTGGCGGTCAGCCAGCAGTTTTTCGATAAGGTTGTTTGATTCAGCTCTCAGTTTTTCCATACGTTTTTTTCCTGTCACTTAGTAATTGCCATATAATCAAATAGACTTTTCTCTATCGGTTTCCCCTTGTCTGTCACATCTCCGTCATCTTCCTTTTCTATATTCCATTTAATATCAACTTCAGGAAACGGGGACTTAAACTGCCATCCCGTTTGGCCTGTTTTTCTGTAATGTTCCAATCTTCGTATGCTAATCTCAGCGAACACCGGGTCGATATCGCTGGTAAAACATCGTCTTTTTAGCTTTTCGCAAGCGAGCAAGGTAGTGCCGGAATGTGCGAAAAAGTCTGTAACTAAGTCGTTAGGTTCTGAACTGGCAGATATAATTCTCTCTATCGCCTTAAGAGGTTTCTGTGCATAACAGCCGGACACATTTTCCTCCATTCTGTAAAATACCTGCTGAATGTCAACCCAGACATTTCCCGCTCTGATATTTTTTGACTTTCCGCGCTCGAAATTTTCAGTTATTTTTCCATTAACCTTCTTATAGTATCCTCTTAGAATTTTCGGAATGTCAGTATATTCGGCATCAACGTTAAATATTGGGTCGCCTTTTACATAGTAGAGAAGTTCCTGCCTGACCGCCATCCAGTTTTTTTGAGTACCATATCCACGCTGATTTCTCATTGTGATTAGACTTCGAGTTTTTAATTCCTGGAACTGCCTCATCATAATAATAAAGTCAGGGAATGGTTGAAAATCTGCATTTTGGTCAGCTCCCAACCAGATATATAAACCGGCGTTGGTATTTAGTACTTTACAAGTATTTCGAACCCATTTCCTGCTCCAGTCTATGTAGTTTTCCACTGAAATCCGGCTGAGCCTGTCGCTATTAGTATTACCGACGACAACATTATAAGGAGGGTCTTGTATAGCTAAGGAAGATTTGTCGTTATCCATTAACATTTGTATGTCTTCTTCGTTACTTGCATCAATACACGCTACTTTATGTCCGCAAACAGGTTCTTGCCAGACCTCACCGTATTTCAACCGGCAGTGGGGAAGAAGCGAGGGTCTTATGTGCCGGTTACTGTCGATTCTCTTTAGATTTTCTTTTGCCATTTTTGTTCTTTTTGACTTCTCGGTTTCTATTTTAATTTTTTCTGGCGTTCGGCCAGCAATTTCTCGATTTCTTCGATATCCTGTTGCGTGAGTGTCCAGTCGGCTGCTTGCACGGTTTCGGCAATCTGGTCGGGTCTTCGTGCGCCGACGATGGCGGCGGTAACTTCGCTTCGGCGAAGGACCCAGCTAATCGCCAGCTGCGCCGGCGTCCTGTCGTTGCGTTCGGCGATGCTGCGGAGGCGCTCAACAAGCTCCAACGTGGCGCTGAACTGCGGCTCGTGGAAATCGGCAGCCCTTCTTCGATGGTCTTTG
>JGI10211J14876_10000181_pt1 | contig 25513 bp, 23 predicted proteins | sample Etolagsediment_FD_14876 | JGI IMG/M metagenome (IMG submission 14876)
TAACCTTATCACGGTGGTTGAGTTTTTGACCTATGTTTAAATACGTTTAAACATAGATTTTTTATAAAATTATCCTTTATAAAGCACCACGACATAATTAAGTGTCAGTTTTTTATTGTAAAAATCCTTTGCAACGGATTATTGCGTCCTGTGATATTCACCTGTTCGGACGTTGTACCGATAGTAGTAAAAATTTTCATCATTAAAACCAATCATGAGATCAACGATGAACTCTTTTTCGTCTCGACGAACGATTGTGACAGAGCACTCGCGTGCATATTCGAAGCGACCTGATCTGATGCATTGTATACAGGGACGCGACGCTTGGTAAAGCCCACGTACATTGATAAAATTATGATCTCTCTCGGGTGCCAAATTAGTGTCACAACATGGGCATCGCTCCCTCCATTCACCACGTTGATGTTGGTTTGAAGACATGATGTTTTTTTACGTTGTGTGTAAATATGAATCAGATAAATTTTTACTCAGTTTTTATAAAATTGACATTTAATGATCCTGAATATAATTCTTATACAGTGCCTTGCAATGGAGGCACTCCATCACACGATGCGTTTGTGGAATGCAATTCTGAACACATTTTTCCATCAGAAGTTCCTGAGAAGGTGCTTCAGATGACTGATCTTCTGCCTTGAGACATGCACACACCACATTTATAATTTTTTATATATAATTATTTTTATATAAATTTATTAAAAATGAATTTAAGAATTTAAAGAATCTATAACTATATAGAAAATAGTAAAATGAGTTCGATCAAGTTCAAATTAGTAACTAACGCAAACAGATATAATCAAAGTATTGACAAGATAACGAATGCAATTGTAGATGGTAATGTTAAAATTGATGGTCCGAAAATTGACCAAATAGACGAAATTATAAAAATCAAACTAAAAGATCATCAAAAACGAATGATATACGAAATGCTGCAAAAAGAACATGAACAATTGAGAACTTCTTCTGGTATTAATCTTAATGTATTAGCTGATAAAGTAGGATCTGGTAAATCCATGGATATTCTATCGGTTATTGCATTGGAGCCTATTGTTGAAGTTTTGCCTAATAATAAAGCTAAATATAGTTATCCAAGGGATTATTATAATGGGATTAATGGATATCAGTTTGGAGAGAAATGTGTATTTTTCAAGACAAACATCTTGGTTGTACCACATTTAATTTATCATCAATGGGTTGGATATCTCAAGCATTTTCCCACGATTAACTATTATGAAATCAAAACTAAAAAAGACATAACGGAAATTAAAAAAGTAATTGATGATTTGCGAGAGGGAAAATATCAATTAATTCTAGTCAAATCGACGAGATATAATGATATGATGAAGTGTTTTAATGAGATTTTGCCATACAGTGTTACTACTAAAATTAAGAGCATGGATGATGGGAATCGAAACGTATATAATAAATTGAGGAGTATTAAGGATTATTTGAGAGATAATGTTAATTTCATGGATAAAATAGATGATGATTTTAATAGTGTTAGTAACAATATGTTCGTTGAATTGATTAAAAATATTGAGTATTTGAAGGATTTTGATGTAAAACAACTCAAAAACGAAATGAGGGATTTACTCATTCGGGAATGTACTGAGATTGAAAGTGGATGTATTTTCGAGCGAGTCGCGTTTGATGAGATTGATTCAATCAAAATTCCGAATAGCATGCCGTGTTATTCTAAGAGAATGTGGGGTATTACTTCATCAATTAATAATTTGATCTATCCAAAGGGATATAAAAAGTATTGGAAGGCAGATTATGCTCAGAAGAAGATGTTTACTGGATTTAATAATAATGGTTTTTTAAAGAGAACATTTGTAGAAAATAATTATTTGGAAATGGATATCATTTATGCTAATTATTTTCAGGAGCTTTTCTTGAAAAACAATGATAAATTTGTGGAGAATTCGTTTCAATTGGATGAACCACTTATTCGATTTTATGAGTGTTTAACACCGCGCCATTTGGAAATTCTAGAGAATGTTGCTCTACCAAGTATTATTGAGGCTCTTAATGCTGGTAATCTCTCAGGGGCAATTGAAATGACAAATTGTAAGAAAGCTTCAGAAAACAATATTACTAAGTGTATTCTAATTAATGTTGATATTCAAATTGATAAGATTAATCATGATATAGAGGTCAAAACTGCAAAACTTAATGAAGTAAATACTACTATTAAGCAATATGCAGCATATGTTAAGAAAATAGCGGGGAAAATGAGTGATTTGAAGGACCAGCTTACAATTCAAAGTATTGAATTAGTTAATAGTGATGAATATGGTGAATTAGAAAATGACCTAGAGACAAATAGGGAAATTTTGGGCAAATTTAGGGGACAAAAGCAGAATTTACTTCAATCTCTTAAAAATCATAATGCCAACTTGAAAACACTGACGAATAAACGAGATCTCATTAAAGAGCGTATTTCTAATACACATGAGAAAGATTGTCCAATTTGCTTCCAATATGTAACAAAACCAATGGTTACACCGTGTTGCAAGAATGTGTTTTGTTTTGAGTGTTTGGCAACAGGCTTGAGTTATACATCATCATGTCCATTATGTCGTGCTAAGATTAAATTTAATGATTGTTGCTTGATTGATGGGGAAGATAATGAAATGGAAGATGATGTCGAAATGGCTGATATACATATTCCAAAATTGCGGAAATTGATGAAGTTGTTGGAAGAAAAGAAAGATAAAAGAATTCTATTATTCTCTGGTTTTGATAATACTTTTAAGACATTAGAAAAAGAATTTGAGAAGAATGATTATAAATATGAGTATTTGAAGGGTAATACTGGACATATCAAGAATATCATTAAGCAATATAATGAAAAGAAGTTTAACATTTTGATCTTGAATGCGAAATTCTTCGGATCAGGGCTTAATTTGCAAATGACAGATGATATTATCATCTATCATAGAATGGATAAAGATTTGGAAAAACAAATTATTGGTCGAGGACAGCGTCTTGGACGTACAAGTCGTCTAAATGTGCATTATCTGTGTTATAGTATGGAATTGCCTACTAAGTAAATCGTTTTAGGAATTATCATCAATTACTTCAATAGTTGGTTTCTTTTTTTCATTACTTTCATCTTGTAACTGTTGTTTCATATAATCTTCAATTGAAAATTTAATAATATCTCCATAATGTTTTTTAAAGATACTATTAACTACTTTATATGCATGGTTGAGTTGCAATTCAGTGCTACCAGAAATCAAAATACTACCACTTTGAAAGATAGTAATAGTAAGTTTTTTGCATTTTCCGTCTCCATATCCGGATCCTTTACCATTGCATTTATTAGTACATTTGCAAATACCAATGTTTTCTTTATTAAATGCATTCCAGAAAAAACATAGTTTAACACCTGGATATTTTTCTGGATTATTGTAAATCACAAGATACTTATATCCAAGCAAAATATAATATACTTTAATCCTATTAATTTTAAATCCTAATTTATAATTACTGTTAATCATGGTAATTTCATATTTAATAATATCAATGTCCGTTACTTTTCCTTCAGGAAAAACAATAGGATATTTCTTAAGCTCTTCAATTAAAACTTTTATGGCATCGTAACCATCACAATCATTTAAACAACCTGTTAGAGTAATACTTCCATTAGTAAATAATTTCACGTTGATAGGTCTTCGTTTTTGATCTGGTTTAATAATGACTGAACATTGATTGTAAAAGTGTTGGCGTTTTTTGTCTTTGAGAGTTGCCAAAACAACCTCGAGATTATTGATATCCACATTGCTCTTCTTTCCTTTCTTTTTCGTTGTTATTAATGCTAAGTTTTTCATACATATTCCTTTTATCAAATAATCTAAATTTTCCTTTTTGAGTATATTTTTAGCAACATTTCTTGCCAAAATAATACCTAGTTCATTAATATTTATACTAATTGAAATTTTAGCGGATGCTGATCTGGTTGATATATATAGTTCGGTGGGTTTGGGAATTTTGGTGGTTTTCTTGTGGTTGTTGATCATGTTAAAATAATTTTGGACAGTTGTGTCCATTTGGGATTGGGTTTTAGCCGACATTATTTCTTTATATAGTCTTTACTTTAAGTAGTTACTATTTCTTTAAGTATTTTTATATTCAGTTTTATAATTTTTAATAAAAAATAAATTAAAATGTTTTAATCAAATTGCCTTCAATATCGGCAGCAGCTTGAACATCATCTTTGTATGTTTTGGCAATACGTTTCAAGTTAGTCACTGACCAAAATTGCATATTATATTCTCTAATAGGCAAATTTTCTCCTTCATCGTCTTTAACTCTGTTGTATAGTCGGAAATGAATTTTCCCAATATTGTTGATGAAGCCGGTCATATTCCATAGATATCCCTTGTAAATCTGAGGGTCAGATTCCAGTTTTTCGGGGGTACAATGAGCATAAGTAATATAAACATGGACATCTCGACCATCCTTTCCCTTAATACCACTAAATTTAGCAATACAATAAATATGATTGGAAAGTGTATGTGATGATTCAAAACTAATTCCCAATTTGGGAAAACGTTCATCATCCGTTTCGAATTTTTTACCAATAATATGTGTTTTTACATGATTATTGTGTTCAATTTTACTGTTCATTACATGACGCCCTATATCTGTATATATATTGTCAGTACAAATCATTTCAGACATTGGAAACAGTTTAACCAAACCTACGGAATCGATGAATTCTCCTCGGACATGTTCACTGACAATATTGTAAAATTTATCATTGGCCTCACGCCGAAGACGGAGAGCAGTATGAAATTCATTACGATATACTCCAACAAGAGATTCAATTGCTTTCATTTTGAATTCATCTGAATTAATCCGTTCATGGCATTTTTTCATGAATTCATTTGTGAATTTTTCTTTATCGCTATCATCTGTCAAATCTTTAGTAAATGATGTTTTTACCAAGGATTTTAGTCCATTATCAGTTAAAAAGATGTTAGAAAATACATCATTAAGTGTTTTTTCAAGAGTAGAAATAACGGGTTCTTCGTTGAAAGACTCCATCATATGTTTTGATATGTTTTTATTAAAAATGGAAATAATGTATTAGGTAATTAATAAAATCATTTTTTATTCTCTAGGGGTTTTACTTTTTTGATTTTGAGAATCAAGTGGTTAAAAGGCTGTCCATCAACATTTTCTAATATATATTCAGCATCGTCTTTATTATATGTCTCAATAAAGGCAAATCCTTTGAATTCATTGGTTGTTTTATTATAAACAAAATTAATATATTTTACAGGAGCGTATCGTGTTAAGAACACTTTGAGCTCTTTTTCAGTACATACAGTTGATAAATTAAAGATAATAAGTTTATTATCGTTTCTATCTCTGGTAATTTTGCGGGTTTTTCTGGAAAGTTTGGTGGGATTATATTCTTCGCCTTCGCCAGTATCTTTCTTTTTTCTAGTAGGTACATAAACCGCTGGCTCTGCTGGCTCTGCTGGCTCTGCTATTTTTTTTACTACTGATGTGGTTTTTTCTTCGGTTTTATTATTTACCATTTCCATAAAAACTTCATCACCGATTGTTGTTGAGTAATCAGTATTAATATTACCAAATGGTTTCCAATTATTTCGACGATAATCTAACCGTTGCTGCATTAAAGTATTGGGTATTAAGACGTTTACAATGTATTTCATATTTTTATAAATAATTAAATATTTTTTTAAGCCTTTTTAGATTGGAACGTACTTAGTCTCAATTCCCTTGACAAGAACAATGTTTGACGTTTCCATGTCAAATGAAACAGAACTATAAATATTCCATCCATCTTTGAATTTGGTAAAAAAGTAATCAAGTTTGTCAAAGAAGTCAGGTGACATTTTAAACAATTTTGCCAATTTACTACGATTAAGATGTTCATTAGCGTTATTGATTTCATCCATTTCCTGCTCATACATTTCTTTTACATCTTCCAAAGCTTCTTCTGTGGAAATTTCATCTTCGATTGCATTCATTTCTTCAATAATTTCTTCATAATTGGCCTGATCAAGTGGAGTCAAAGAACGATCACGTGAAGCCGGTTCATCAGTAGAATCGACTTGCGCCTCCTCTTCAGTAGTAGATTCGACTTGTGTTTCTTCTTCAACAGTGGATTCGACTTGCGTCTCTTCTTCAACAGTGGATTCGACTTGTGTCTCCTCGTCAGCAGTTTTTTCAACTTGCATATCCTCTTCAACAGTAGATTCGACTTGCGTCTCCTCTTCATCAGTAGATTCGACCTGCGTCTCCTCTTCATCATCATCAGACCATCCAGTAGATTCGACTTGCGTCTCTTCTTCAACAGTGGATTCGACTTGTGTCTCCTCGTCAGCAGTTTTTTCAACTTGCATCTCCTCTTCAACAGTAGATTCGACTTGCGTCTCCTCTTCAACAGTAGATTCGACTTGCGTCTCCTCTTCATCATCAGACCATCCAGTAGATTCGACTTGCGTCTCCTCAGAAGTAGATTCTTTCTTGGTCAATTCTTTTTCCGCGAAATCTTCGCAGCGCTTTGCGATTCGTTTCTTTTCATTTTCAAGCCAGCTCAATGCCATCTTGAAAATATATTCATTGCGACCAGTATCTGAATGTGGACCCAATTCTGTGAGAGAATAAGTCTTCTTAGCGAGACGTACATTTTCATTATCATAATTAGTAGATTGAGCAAATTTCACACTGTTTTTGTACAGAATGTACTTCAGATATTTGTAAGACTTATGGCGATAGTAGTTACTGCCATAGTAAAGACGAATCGTGATAATGTCATTACCAAAGAATGAAGATAACGATATCGCGTAGAAACGCCCAACTCCATGATTAGAATAAAAGTTAAAATCATAATAAGCAGTCCGGTTAGATTTCTCTGATCCCATTGTGATCGTTGGATGAAGTGTATTCAAATCCGTGATTTCAAAATCGATATCATCAACATTAAAACTAATATTCCCGCATTGAATGCGGTCAGCCTTACGCTCAAGATATTTGTTATTTTCAATATGGTTTTCATACGACGCTTCAGCACGCTTATTCATTGGTACAATTGGTTTCATCAAATTAAGGTAACCTTTCATCGAATCAAGATAAGCATTTTCAGCGCGATCAAGTGGTTGTGAATAATCAAGTTTTGTTCGGATGATTTTAGTCCTAATCTTCCCATTCTTATCTACGGTAAATGATAATTGAGACGACATTATATAAATACAGTCGTGGAACGTTGGTAAAACAGGTGCAACTCAGACAGTTTTTATGAAATACAAAATAAAATGATGATTTATATTTTTATTTTCATTTTTTTTTTAATCTCTTTAATAAGTAGTAATGCCGACTAATATTATTCCTAAGATGTTTATCAAAGATGTGCATGATAACTTGCAGAATCTTAATAATAATATCGATCAAAAGTTTTTTTTCGAAGCTAATATGTTTGAGAAATTCGATAACGTTGATCATAATAAAATGGTAATTTATATATTTATTTTTACAATCATATATTTCATTCTAAATAATTATGAAATAAAATTTAGTAAAGTTATTACAATTATAGTGGGTATCGGTATGGTATTTATATTTACTCAACATAATTATTATGCAAATAAACATAGCAAAAGAGATTTGAAAATTCAAACCAAATTTATTGAAAAGTTATTATATGACAATAATAATTGGTATGCATATGATCTTACTGAAAAATTTAATATCGTTCCTGTTCCTGACTATTTATATATTCAGTACACTCCCAAATTATTGAATTTTTTCTATAATAACAAGGATTTTGGACAATATAATATGGATAGTTATGTATTATCAATAGTTCATTGCAATAATATAGTTAATTTACAATTACAAATACTTGAAAATATGAACAATGATTATCAATTATTGGAAATAATGAAAACAGAAATAAAATACGCATTAAATGCATTTGAATCTATTATTCATAAAATTAATATTGTACGTGATATTGATCATAAATCTGATGATCTTCAAATATTATTAAATAATATATATAATAAATGTTTAATGACTATTGTCAATCGTAATGAAAACGTTGAAAATAGTATTTATAAAAAACCAAATAGTATCTTAATGCAAAGTCTATATACTGGTGCAGACGATACCAAGACTATAAATTATAATGCACATTATGATTATTATTAAATTATTCCTTGAGGAGATGCATATGGTGGTCCATGATTATCTGAGACACATCCAGAAGAAATAGGTGCGGCTGCGCAAGCAAGCTGATTATTAGGGATATATTGTCCAGTTTTGGAAAACTGACGGAACTGGTCAGGCGACATATTAGGAGCACTAGATGAACCACGAGAATAAACTGTTGATCTCCAGTCAGAACTACCACCTTTATGTTTCCGCATTGTAGTAAAGGCTTTTGCTAAAGATACTTCTTTTTTGAGTTTTGCAGTCATTTTAAATCTGTTAGTACGGAATGTAAAATGAGTGTTAAGTGGGATTTTTGCCATTCTGTCAATGGATGATTTACGGAATTTATAAGTTTTGGGAACTTTAAGATGTTTATGAAGAGCACCCTTGTGAATAGTAAAAGTCTTCTTTCCATGAAATTTTACTTTTTTTCCTCCTTCGAAATAACGCATCGGCATTCCCGTTGCTCCCATGGTTTCTTGACCACCTCTTTGACGCGAGGATCTTCGAGAACCATTTTTCTTAACGGGAGTTCTTTTCTTTTGAGTTGTTTTTTTTACAGTTTTTTCTTTAACAGGCATTATTTATAAATATAATGAAGATATTAATTTATAAAAACAATTTACAAAATTTATTTTTAACTTGTTACTCATTTCTTGGTAGATTTTTTTTTCTTAGTAGTGCGTTTCTTGGTGGCTTTCTTCTTTTTTCCAGTACTCTTACCTTTTTTGGTACTTTTTTTTCTACCAGCAGTTTGGTTATTATTTTGTTGATGATTATTTGCTTGTTCTTGTTCTTGTTCTTGATCCTTATCAGACACAAAGAATGCTCTAAGTTTATTAATTAAATTGCCACCTTTTTGCTGTTTTTTTCTCTGCATAGTAACATATCTCTGGTATTTTGCTAAACTTTTTTTGAATTCTTTAGCTTTTGCTACAAGTTCTTTTTCCTGTTTACTTCCGCCTGCCTGAACAGCACCAAGATCAGTTGCAAGCTCAGCTTGACTAGACTCAAATATGTTTATTAAATTATCGCATGCAGCATAAAATGTATTTTTAACACTTTCAATACCATTTACATAATTATCAACATCAGTTTGACTAATTTCAGTAAAACCACCTCTAAATGGATTTTGGCCAGCAGCATTACGCGGCACAAGATCGACTGTTCCTACATCTCTATTTCCTATCATAGACGGTCCAGATTGCATTGCAGTGGCACCATCGTAATAGCGCATAGGTCTGGGAGTAGCTCCACTGGTTTCCTGTCCTCCTTTCTGAGTTCTTTTTCCACGAGTGCTTTTTTTCTTACGAGGACGGCCTCTACCTCTTTTACCACCAGTTGTATCATAAGTAATACCCATGTTATTCTCGTCGAAATCCGCACCAGTATTACGAAGTCTCTGGGTAGCAGTTGTACTCGGCTGCTGGGAATATCCAACACCATTAATAAGACTTTGAGCTCCTTTAGTGGCTTCGTAGTCATCTGCTCCACCAACCGCGTCATAGTCTGTAGATCTGTGGCATGTGCATGCACCTGATTGAAAATCTCCTTGCCAACTCATTATTTATATATTAATAATATATTTTTTTATTTATTCACTACATTATTATCTCGCGTCATTTTGGTACCAATGTAATTATTTACCAATTTTGCCGGATATTTCCTATCTATATCATTACTTTGTCCTACTAGACCAAGAGTTTGAAAATTATTGGAAAAGTCCGGATAGTTATCATAATTATATGGTATTGTTGGAAAATTATTTTTAACAATTGTGTTTTCATAACTATTAATTTTATCGTTAAAATAGTCGGTACTTGTAATGGGTGGAATAAATGGTATTTGTTTAATTCGATCGTTAAATATGGGTTTTTCACCTTTAAGAACTTTTTCTAAATTTTTAAGATGTTCATAATTAAGACTTGATTTATTATTTTTAAAACATTTGAGCCAATTGACATAATCTTGTAAGGTAAAATAATGAACAGTACTATTCATAAAATTTGTTTTATCAAATTCAGATAATGTTTCTGGATCTGGATAATTAGTAGCGCCATATCCACAAATAACGGTGGTGTTTGGCTTACACTTATTATGATTAAGACAACACATATCGTCGTCATCAAACTGAGTAGGATTAAGGATATTAAGATAATCATTTTTCATTTCAAAAGCACAAGTTCCATTCAAATTTTCATTAATTAATTTATTTTTTCGAGTTTTTTTAATTTCGGCAAGAGTATCATTCAAGCATTTTCCCAGTTTGGGAGGTAATTTCTTTGTATCGAATTTTTCGACAACTTGACTTTCAGTCCTTACTGTGTAAAGGAAAATTTTCCCACCTATATATGAACATATTATAACAAATAAAAGAATCAATATATACTTTATCATATAATAAAAAGTAATATAATTTTTTATAAAAGATATATATATATATAGTATGTCACTGAGTGAAGAAAACATATCAGAAGAAATTAGAACACTCAATACTGATACAATTAATGCTATTTTCAAACCGGAAGCTCCTCCAATTACTTTGGGTGGAGAAGGCGTAATATTGCCCTGTTTGGAATTATGCAATATTGGTAAAAATTTGCAATCTCAAACTAAGTTAAATATTATTAATCAAAATGGTAGATTATATATTCAACCTGATTTAGATGCAACATCCTCATCCACAATGTTTCCCTGCTATTCAAGCATTAAAATGTGTAACGAAGAAAGCGCCTCAAAGGAAGATTTATTTACATTAGTAAATATTATTATTACTTGTCCTTCACTCCATAAAGTAACAACTAGTTCTGGTAATAAAATATATGATGGTGAAGTTTTTATGATCTTTGAAAATACATCAAATACCAATATTAATTATAAAGTATTATGTTCATTTTTATCAACTACTGATAGTGCGGCTACGGCGGCTGATAATGATTCTTTGGAGTCATATACACTTTTCACTAATATAACTGATAATATGCCTGAAAAAGACAATATGGAGGAGATTACGCTGAATTGGGATTTATCGGATTTATTGCCTAAGACAAAAACATTTTTCAATTATTTTCATCCTGAAAATACCCGTGTAAGTATGTATGTTTATAAAGATCCTTTATATGTTCCTGAGAATTTCAAATATACTTTTGTTGATACAGTTTCTCAAGCAGTAAATCAAAGTCAAACAGTTATAACTGGTTCTGATGCATATAATTATATTTATAATACTATTGGAACAATTACTAATCCACCAAATTTCGGTAATGATTTTTATATTTATTATCATAGAGATCCAAGCGAGATATATAGTACTACTGCTACTAGTTTATCAACAAGTGGTAGTACGTCGAGTAGTTCATCATCAGGTAGTAGTTCTTCTGCAAATGGAAATTCTCAGACACCTAGTGCGGAATCATGTGCATCATTGCTTGACGGTTCGTCAGTAACAACAACGACTACAACTACGATTAAAACAACAAATTATGGGACAGTTAATGCTGATAGGAGTACCACAGATGAATCTGGTGTGAGTTCAAGTACAGGTTCAACTACGTCTAATACAGGTTCAACTACTTCTAGCACAGGTTCAGCAACGTCTAATACATCTGAATCGAGCAGTTCTTCGGAAACTGTTATGGCTGAATCTAGTTCGACAAAAACCGAGAAGTCAGAAGAAGCTGATATAATTGAAGCTCAAGCAGAATTACCGACTCGCAGTGTGGGCCTTAGTGTAGTATCAGGAATAATATTTTTATCACTTACGCTGTTTTTGGCCAGTTTAATGGTTAAGATATTTAAAACCCTGAGAGTATGTGGGGCTAATGAATTATTTTATAATGTTACTGATAGTAAAACTATGTTTTTCATATTATATATTGCTTGTATGATTGTTTATAATTCATTTTATACTCTTTATACAACTGTATATGCTATTACGAATGGAGCTATGTTTATAATTAATAGTATTTTATTCAGTATATGTGATTTGGGCTTGGTTGTGTTTTTAATAGCGCTTATTGTGATGGCTTTGAAAAAAAACTGAACAGTGTTACTTTGTGAAAAAAAACTGAAATTTTTATGTTTTATAAGTGAATAACATCCAATTTTTCAAAAAACATCATGTTTTCTGAAAACGAAAATGAAAAGAAAATCGATTCTCTCCGGCAGGAATTGGCCCGCCGTGAGAAAATGGAAATTCTTATGCAGGAAAAGGGTAAATATGAAAAGAAACTCAAGGAAATTAATGAATTGATTAGTCAACTTAAAAAAGGTCATGACGTTAAGATTATCAAGAGTGAATCTAGTAAAACTTCTGAAAAATCTAAGAAAAATACCAAATCGGAAAGTAAATCTCCGACAAAACCAAAATTGCCATTGGATTATGCTGATTACAAGAAGATTACAGTGGCATTAATGAAGAAGATTTTGAAGAAAAACGATGTTGAATTCAAGAAATCAGCAAAGAAATCGGAATTGGTTAATTTAATTGTTAAGAAGAGACTTAAGACTCAATTGCTTAATGCGGCTAAATAAAGTAAAAACTGATTAAATCAATGATTTGAACATTTTTTCTATTTTTATAAAAATTAAATTGCTAGTGTCAAAAAAGAATCGATCTAAATTCACAATTTTTTTTATTTGAAAGAAAAAAATAAATTATTATATAAAAATTATAAAATTAATAAAATTAATCAACACCTTCAACGGTTTCTTGAATAGTAGCATCTGCTTCATCATTTCCTTCGTCTATTAACATACATGCCATCGCTGCATAATTATGAAGATCTAAAAGAGTATCTCTCAATGATTCATCATCGACTAAGGTAATTCCTTTATTACTAATTGACATAAAACGCTTTATTTTATCACCAAGTCGAACAATAACACCTACTACACCATAAGTAGCGAAACTATCACCATAATCCGCGTTTTTCTTCTTAAAAAGCTCTAAACATTCTTTTTGAATTTTCTCAAGTTGTTGGGGACGATCCATTATACTGTCAATGTGTAGTAATTCTTTAATATGTTTTTCAGAAATACAAAAATCCTTTTATAAATAAAAAATTTTCAATATTTTTTTGTAATGTCTCTTTGCTTTCATCATCAATTCTATACAAATACCATCTAATTTCATCAATTAACAATATAAAATCATGTTCAGACATATCTTTTATGTATTTTCCATTATTATTTTTTATAATAATATTTTTTAATTCCAAATGTGTTTCAATATTATATTGTTTCATATATTTCATAATAGCATTTATTTCATTTGCTATTTGCGAGTTGTCCATAAATATATTTATGATAAAATATATTTAAATTAGTTTTAGGACTAATTTTTCTTATGAACAGAAAACCTATCGATATAATCTTCAGCATATTTTGTAATGGTAATTCTCTATGTTCTAATCCTTGAGTTCTATTTAATATATAATTACAAAATGTAATTTGTCTATTATCTATTTCATCGTTCAGTTTATGTAATTTCAAAATATTAATAAAATAATGTTCATCTGGACATGTAATATCTTTAAAATAATTCAAATAATATTTTGTTTTCAGAAATAATTGAACATGTTTTCGTATTAACATCATATTTGGGTGTTGTTTAACAAATGATTTAAATGGATATACTGTTTTAAAACCGGAATTTAGCCTATGATATCTAAAAGCACAATTCCCAATAAACTGTTTGATCATGCTTTTTTCCGACCCAGAAATTATATTCTTTAATTTCTCAAATGGTACTAACGGTATGCTGGATTGACAAATAAAAAGAAAATGAGTGTTATTTTCGTTTCGATATGCCTCCGCAAGCATCGATAATGTTGCTTGAACAATGGATATATCTTCTTTTCGACGAGTCGGAACTATTTTTCTACATCGATATTGTTTGAAAAATGGTTGTTTTATGGGATTTTTCGAATGAATATAAATATTAATATCATTTAAATGATTTTCAAGATATTTATACCAAATTTGCGAATTTTCTAAATCAGAATAAGTCAAGAAACATAACGCAATAGTCATTTCTATTATATTCAATTATTTTTTGAGTGTATTAACGAGGATTTGTAACCATTTATGACGAGGTGGTTTTTTCGCAAATTTTTCCTGCAAAATAGCTCTTTTCTTTGGAGATGGATAAATATCAACTAATAATCGCATTAATCTAAAAGCATTTTCTCTTTTCCAATTATTAAAACGGAAATTATAAGCAATAAATTCACGTAAAAATCGGATAATTATCCCATTTTTAATAACTAAATTTTCATTTTTAATATATATGTTTCGTGCTTTATTAGGTGGAATAACACCTTTCTTATTCATTCTATTGACATTATTATGAAGTCTTACAGTCCATTCAAACATTTTATCACGTTCGTCACAGTTTTTAACGATATGATTTATTGGTCTTCTGATTGCTCTTGAAAAATGTATTTTGCAAATTTCACAGGGAATAATTGAGCGAGCAACTCTAAAGAAATTAATATATTTTTGGATATTTTCTTCTGACCATGATAGAGCTAAACAATGAAATAAATACCACGTAGACGGACCCCATGACTTACCGTAAGCCATAATATATTATTATAAGATATTTACTATATTCGTATAATCAGATTTAATATTTTATTATATTATATAAATGAATAACAATAACTCTCTCTTCCCTAATACACTTGATTTATTTCCAGCTATTAATAATCAACAACCAATGACAACTGATCAAATACTCAATGAACTAATTGCTGAGTTAAATAAAAGTACAGCAACTCTAAAAAGTGAAACAAGCAAGCTTTTTTATAAATATGAACAAAACAACAAGCGAATTATAAGTAAATATGCAGCTATTTATAATAAAAACAAGAATAAAAATAATACTTATCTTTTCTAAATCATAAAAACTGATAAAAAATAGTTAAAAATATATAAATATTATATATTGATAAAAATGGATAAAAAAATGAATAGTTACCATAATCATATAACTAATCTAATCGACAATAATGACGATAGTGCTATTTTAGAGACACTTAAAAAACTCTATAAAATTCTTAAGGCATATAATAATCAACAACGCAAATATTGGGTTAAATATTATTTGTTTCCTCAGTTTATTGATTGTATATTGACGAGAAATCTTTTAGGCAAAATGGACTGGGAAATTAGGAGATTTTATGATATTCAAATTATGATTATATCGCCTTCTCCATCAATTTATCGAGAAAAATATTAAATTATATTATATGGAAACTAAAATATCGGCCCATAATTCGACTGATATAGTTTTAGAAAAAAATCAATTATTTTCTGGTAAAATCGATAATATATCAAAATATAATTATCTTGTTATTATAATAAATTCTGATCAAAGTAGTATAGATACTGGAGTTAATTTGGATTTCACAAATGATAAAAAACATTGGGTATGTGAAAAATTTTCCTATAACAAAGATGATGAAAAAATTACTAAGACATTTCCAATTAAATGGAAATATTTCAAAATATCATATATTAACGGTAATGAGAAACAATCATTTTTTAAATTACAAATTATCTTTCAATCCATTAAAGATAACAAAATAGAATTTGCAGATTATAATCTGGATAGTGCTAAGCGTCTAAGAGTTTCAAATCCATATAGCTTACTTGATATTAAACATACAAAGGATAAAAATCCATTGTTAATATGTGAGAAAACTATTGGGAACGGAAATGTTATTTATAATTATAATGGATCTTATTTAGATTTGACCGTGAAATCAACGGGAGATAAAGTTATAAGGCAAACTCGTTCATATATTACTTATCAGCCTGGAAAATCGTTGATGATCAAAATGACAGGTATATTGAACGCTAATGCTAACGGCAATAATTCGATTAGTAGAATCGGATATTTCGATAATGAAAACGGTATATTTTTTGAATATTGTGATGGTTTATTCAATATTGTACTACGAAGTAATGTGTCGGATAAAATTATAGAGCATAGAATACCCCAGTTTGAATGGGATAATAATAGTAATATATTTGATTTTACCAAATGTCAAATTTTTATTATTGATTTTGAATGGTTAGGCGTTGGTAATATTAGATGTGGCTGTAACTATGGTGATAAAATTGTTTATTTACACACAATTAATAATACCAATAGTTTATATGCACCATTTATGGGAAAACCAAATTTACCCATCAGATATGAAATAATGTCTATGGGTGATCCTGCTACACTTAGACAAATATGTTGTTCCGCAGCAAGTGAAGCTGGATATGTGTATAGCGGTACAATTTTTAGTATATCCAATAGAGTAAGTCCTGTTACTGTGTCTGGCTTTGAAGTACCCGTTATGACAATAAGACTTAAAAAAGGAACAAGAACATTAGTTAATCCATTATCGTACCAGATTATGACTGATGAAAATACATGTTTACACTATTCAATATATTTGATTAACTCTCCTGATAAATCGCCGATTATTGGAACTAAATTTATAGAGGTAAATTCTAATAGCGTTGTAGAATATGCAAAAGGAGGTATTTTTCAAGTAAAAACGGGTTTATTTTACAGTAATAATGCTATTAGAATATATGAAGGATATATTACCGGTAATACTAGATATTTCTCAGAATTAACAGAATTAAGTACTAATTTTAGATTAACTGCCGATATAGACGGTAATTCTGATTATATTGTTATATCATGTCAAGCAGTGAAGGGTGTTGCTAAAAATGCGTTTGTATCATTACGATGGATGGAAATTATATGAATTTCCGTTTTACCAAACAAAAACTGATTAAATTTTTAATTTATGCAGTTTTCATTTTAACAAATAAAAACTGAACATTGGGTCGTTTCACTCCCTCGTGCACTTTTTTTGCTTTGCAAAAAAAACTGAATTTTTTTTTACACATTTTCAGTTTTTTTCATTTATTATTAAAAAATACATGAAAAATGTCATCTTTAATCAGATTTTCCCGCCAAGATATATTAAGTATTACTAAAATTCAATCAGTTTTTAGGATGTATTACATAAAAAAAATTATTGAACACATTAGGGGTGAAAAACATCGAATAGAAAATAATAAGGAAGAACATATTTATTCAGTTGGCGATAGTGTATTAGTTAATAATGGTTGTAGTTTAGTTAGAAGAGTAATTACTACGGTTAATAATGTTTCTGAATGTGTTGCAGTCGCTAATGATCCAACTATTTATTCATTTTCAGCAATTAAACCATGTTATTTTGATGTTGATTATATGGATCTTAAATGTTCAAAACCACTTAGATCATACAATATTCGACAAGGAAAAGGATCGTTTTACGGTGTAAAAATTACATCAGATAATAATTATTATATTTGTGTAAAACTAGATAAACAACTTTGTTTTGGACCATTTGATGATATGAATCATGCCTTGTTATATCATGATTGGATTAAGTTTAATTGGTTAATCACTTCAAATAAATGGTTGAAAAATAATAAGAAACAATATACTAATTTTGGATATATTGTTTCATTAATCAATTCTAAAAAAGCTGATCGGAAAACCATTGATATGTTTAATGAATTTAAGCTGTATTTTGGCAATCGTCTTGATTTATCTGATCCTGATATTAAACCTGAAAAAAAAATCAAGGAAAATCCGAAAATCATGAAAGTTAATAAAAAACGAAAAAAACCAGTTAAAATTAGCAAAAGAGGCAAATCTAATGATAATGAATGCTTTGTTAAACCAATGCCAAATCGATCACGAGAACCTTCTTTGTCACTTAATGGACATAAAGAAGTTCTTAAAATTCAAGATGGAAAATGTGCGTTGTGTCATGAGAAAATAGAAATAGAAAAATGGAATTGGGAAATAGATCACTGTATTCCATGGTCTCTAAACGGAGGACATTGTATTTCTAATTTTCAAGCAGTTCATAAGAAATGCCATGATATTAAGTCGAAATATATTGATAAATTATTTAAAGATTTTAATTATCAATATGTTGAATATAAAGATGCAAAAGCATATTGTAAAGCTTTTTATGATGATCATTTAAATAAAATTAAAAAGAAACAAGAAGAGTTTTTAAGCTCATATCGGGCTGATTTTTAGACAAAGTCGCTACCCGTTTCATCGAAGAAGGTACATAAGCAATTTTGCGTCAAGTGGTCTAACATAATCAGTTACAGTCTTAAGTGTTATTGGTTGGTGAGTTTTTAAATATTGACCGTGTAAATTATACAAACATTTACCCAATTTTTTATCATAATTATAATTCTCAATTCTTTTGACTCGAATATTCAAATAAGTTTCATGTAAGTTTTTGCAAAATCCCAACAGTTGTTGCTCAAAATCATAAAATACATCCTTGTGATGTGGGAATTTTTCCAAATATTGTTTTACCTTATCAATATCATTCTGTATTTCTAAGAATCGGAAAAATCGCAATTTAGTATTTCCATATAATTCACATCGCTCCTTATATGACGGAAAAACAATTTTTTGATGAATCCGTCCAATACCGTCATTCTTATATAAAATATATCCTTCATTATTAATGGTTTTTTTAGCAATTAAAATATCCAATGTAGGTCTATCTCTTACAGAAACAACTTTTGGCTTGTAAAATCCAATATATTGCACAATATATTTATTTTTAACTAGATTATATGTCGATATATGAAATAATTCCGTTTTATTGATTTGAAAAATACTCTGGTTTTCCGGATGTTGCATTACAAAAAAATAATTATATTGAGGATCAAATTCAAATTGAGGTTTATTAGCCAAACATTCTTGGAACATCGTCCCAAATGATTTTTTAGATGACCAATATGCATGATCCGCATTTATACATTTTTTAGTTGCAAAATATTGTTTTCCATTATAATTATAAATTCTAATAAATGTTCCATTTACTGAATCCACAATATTTAGTTCTTCATCATCTAATTTAAACATAGCCTCCGGATTAATGCTATCTTTATTAAACTTATCGAAACATGCACAAACAAGTTTATTGGTATCTTTTTCATAAATAGCTCCATTACATTCACGTTGAAGTGGAGATAATTCATCATAATCACGACCCTCTCTGCTAAAATAAACTAAATATAATTCGGGGACACTGGTATCTTGTTTAACTCTAATATTATTTGCTTCTAGAAACTTGGATACATCCTCGAATTTAGAAATTTCATTGTCTTTTAATGCTTGTTGATAATTCATAATTACTATCAATATTATATATGAGATGTCTCTAAGTATATTTATAAAGAATAAATATTATAAATACACAAAAAATAAATATAATTATACCAATTGTATTCACCGAGTTATTATGAGTATATGGAATATATGGTGGAGGACTGGACGATTCAACAATGACTCTATTTGTTTCTTTTTCATATATAGTTCCATGACATTCATCATATACATCTGCAAATCTATTATATTTTCCATTTTTTACATAAAGTATCATATACACAGACACAATATCTTGAACAAAAATATCATTTTTGTTTAACAGTTTTTTTACATCTTTGAACTTACGAACATTATAATATTTTAATAATTTTTTATAATTCATATGAAGTATACCTAATGGTAGTTCTAAGTTGTTTCCATAAAATTTTATGTTATATATATTTATAGTATGAATAATAATACATCTCCTAATGAAAATAGTCCGGAGAATAATAATACATCTAATAATGAAGAATCACCTAATAATAATGAATTTGAAACATCTGTAAATGAAAATAATTCTCCCAATGAATCACCCGAATCAGATGATAATAATAATTCTCCTGATGAATCACCCGAATCAGATGATAATAATAATTCTCCTGATGAATCACCCGAATCAGATGATAATAATAATTCTCCTGATGAATCTCCTGAGGAAAAAGAAGACACAAATATATTTGATGATGACTCAGAATCTGAATTAAATTTATTTAGTGATGAGGAAATTGAATTAGAAGAAGTCATTGTTGTTCCAGAATCAGAAAGAGTTTATGAAGACAATATTTATCGTGAAGATTTATATGAATCATTAATATCAAAATATAAAATTTATCAGAGAAGTGATAAATATATCATTGAACAAGTCGAAAGAGAAGTTAATGAAATGATTGATTTAAAAAATAAATCTATGAAAATTAATGAAAGGGAATTAGAGGGAATTAAAAATAAATTTGTAGAAAATGTTTTGAATAATAAATTTGATCAACAATGGATTATTCCAGTTATTAGTGATACTAAAATTGTTTTTAAGAAATTAGATGAAAAAGAAGGCGAAGCATCTAATAGTAATGATGATATTGATATTGATGATACTCTTCTTAAAGAAGGTTATGAATGCATTAGTCAAGTTTCTATGTTGAAAGAACTGAAGGTTATTGAGAATAATTATACAAAAGACGACATTAACCATCAACAATATCTCAAACAAATTTTTAAAGTATTAATGAGTCCATACAACGTCGATTTGAAAAAACAAAAAGGTATTATCACTGATGCACATTTTAATTTATCAGCACTTAGATATGACAATATTAACGATATTTTCTGGACCTATCGAAGACTCCTCGGCCCAGTTAATCATGAAGTTGAAATAGAGGATAGAGAGACTGGCAAAATTATTGATATTAAATCCGAAACACTTGTTCCAGGAGAAAATATGAATATTGTTGGCCTGATGGTTCTACCCTTTGGTAAAAGTATTAATGAAACATTAAGTCTATTAGGAAATAATAGAGTTTTCGGACGATTCGGTATGATTGGTCCAATTAAAAATATTTCTACAACTAATCCTGTACATATTACTATTCCTGATCATGGATTAAACGATAATGATTTCATTTATATTTTAGGAAGTAATACTTATCCTCCATTAGATGGTAAATATCTTGAAGGTCTTCAAGTTATCAATAAAGATAAAATCAGCTTACCAGTAGATATGGTTGATGCGATTATACGATCAAAAGGCTACGTATTCTCTGATCTTAAACTTATATATGATGAATATGAAGTTGTGAAAAAAAGTGGTAAATTCACAGTTAATACAGTAAATGAAACTAAAAGTGATGTTCTTCTACCTAAATTTTATAAATTTGGTGATATTGAGTTTAAAGATAAGAATGATATAATTCAAGTATTAAATCATTGCATTCCATCAATTGATACCATTATTGAATATGAACACCCTTATATGATGGATAAACCTTATATATCAGGATTAAATGAAATTTTAAATAAATATGATTTGAAATACAATGAATTGGATGTAAAACAAGTAGATAGTATGAAAAAGGCCATGAGTGAATGTTCAGACAAGATTAGAGATACATTGAATAAAATTAAATTCACAAAAGATAAGATTAATGATAAAGACACAGCAATATTTAAAGATAAAGATTTTATATTTAGTAATTATTTTATTACCAATAAAGAAGTAGAGAAATATTATGGTAAATATTTATTAATTGGAACTGAATTTGATAATATTCATAAGAGATTAGAATGGATTAATAATCAAAAAGATCAGGGTCGATTATACTTATTAACTGTTATGATTGAATTTTTCAAAGAAAGAAAGAAGTTGGACGTTAAAAAATTAGAAACACAATTGAAGATATATGAGGAATCATATGATAGTCTCAAAAAGGAAATAGAAAAGGAAAATAAATTGAAGAAATATTTGGAAAGTGAAAATACCTGTAATAAATTCGATTTTCAATCAATGATTACATCCGATAACTGGAAAACACAATTAGAAGAAACCGGTATGAACCATGCAGTTGGTAGAAAAGCTCTTGTTAGAAAAGATGGCAAGCCAACTATATTCCAATGGACCGGTAAAGAATGGAAAGAAACAGAGGAAGTACCAAAATATAATATGGTAAAAACCCTATGTGAGTTTAGAAATTTGGATTTTTCGGAAATAGATTTTAATCAGCTTGATTGCATCTTTAAACAACAATATGGTTGTCATAGTGCTAAGTATTTTTATTTTGAAGAAAGAAAGGTTGAATTAGAAAAAAGAATTGCTAATTACAATGAATTAATTGATTCTATTAAAAATAAGACAAAAGAAGAATATTATCAAAAAACTCTAGATAATCTGATATCTTTATTCGAAATTGAAAAGATTAAAGTGGAAGAAGATAATAACGAAAATAAAGAACCAGATGAAAAAGACAATAATAAATCAACTTGTACAGTTATTCAGAAAATTCTAAATAAAATAGAGAAAATACCCAATATTGAAGAAAGATATTATTTAAGAAATAAAATCATATCTGTTGATGGTTTCTTAATTGATAAGGATCTATATTCTATTAAATATAACTGCAGAATGATGTGTGGTCATAATTATTACATGATGCTTTTTGATAAGTCCAATAGTAATGAACAAAGACATAATAGTCTATTGCAATTGGTTGCTACATTTGGTGATGATGGTGAAAATAAAATTGATAAACAAACATGTACTAATTGTGGTCAAGAATTGGTCATTCGTGGTTATGATGATACAGAAGGATTTAATGCCAAGGGTCAATTATTGAGATCTCGTGTTGAGTGGGAAGAGGAATCCGAAGATATGTTTACCGAACGTTTTGCATCAAGCGATAAAATGCTCAAAGAAGAGTTTGATAATAATTTTTGTAATGATCATTATTTTAAAAATCTTCTTATGAAAAAAGGTTTGGATTTCAAAACAATCGATAGAACTACTGAAGTATGTAATATATTGGGTGATATTGTTTCTAAAGCGGGTATTGGAATTAAAAAAGGACCTATTTTGGATATTATATTGGATGTAATTAAAATTATTATTAACAAGCCAAGTTTGGATGAGTTTATTCTTGAGGAGAAACAAAAACTCAAACAGAAAGGCTTTTCAAATCGGAAAATTGAATTATTTGAAGAGAAAGGAGCATTTGAAAAGAAATATGATGCAACTATTAAAGTTAAAAACTATTGCACTATTGCATCTAGACTACTTGTTGAGATTCAAACTGCTAAACAACCATATACAGTTGTGGAAGACAAAGGTATTTGTATATTTAATGGTTTTGATGGCAAAAATGGAATTAATTATTTTACTTGTATATTGGGTAAAATCCTTAAAAAGAAGGATGAAGTTATTAAAGAACTGTTAGATGAGATTTATGATAATTATCGTAAATATAGTTATATTGAGGAGTTATACAAGAAAAAAGCTGAAGAAGATATGAAAACCACCGAGGAAGTATTCATTACAGAGATACAGAGAACTGAATACAGTAAGCCGAAACAATTTAATGTCAAGAGTACAAAGGATGTGTTTCATAAGGCTAATTGTCAAACTCATGAGATTATGGATATGGTAAGAGGAGTAATCGCAAAGGCTCCTCCTAATAATCCTCAGATGATTCTTCCGGAAAATTCCTGTTGTAACGAAGGTATGATTGAGTATATTGATTATTTCAAATATATTAGTGATAATGTAGGGGAGCAAGTAAAAGATAATATTTATGAGTTAATTAATGATAATAATCAGTTATCGAAAATATTTGAATTATTCTTAAATTCTGGATGCTATCACAAAGTATTTTTGAGGAAAAAGAATATTGAACATTATAATACAACCGTATTACCACTTGAATCTAATATTCCTGATGAATTAATTACTAATAAATTTATACAATATATCGGATCAGGTAAATTCAAGGGTACAAAGAGATATTATGTTAAAGGTGAAAATAACATGCAAATTGATATTAAAACTGGTAAAACTATGAAAGAAATAGAATCGACGAAATATAGCAAAGAAGATTTCGAAAGTTTGGAAAAAACAATTGGATTGAAAAACATGAAACATACTAAGGAATTTACTAGTTTTATAGATGAACATCATGATAAGATTGATGAATTACTCAAAGATTCTGAAGACGAAATGAACAACGAGCTTAATGTATTTGCAAACAATGTTACGAAATATTATGATAAATCCAAGGAGGATATTAAGAAGGATTTATTGAATTTTGGTAATTTAGAGAAATCTATTAATAAAAACAAGGAATATAAAGATATTAGACATAAAATCGTGTGTGATAGATCATTTGATATGAATAAGATTGTGGAATTTAAGAATTTTATGATTAATATATCAATGAATATAGAGAAAATTAGAAATCAAATGTTCCGTCAGGAAATTGATATTTATACAATTGACAATGAAGAAATTGTCAAGGAGTTACAAGAGGCAATTTACAAGGAAAATAAGCATTTGGAAGAGTATGAAGGTGAAAAATACCAGAAGATATTCAAATTGCTCAGGAATGATGATTATACAATGGATTTTATTGAAAATTTGATGCCCAAATTTGATATTTACAGCTGTACATATAAGAAAGTTAAGAGCTATAGTAAGCTTAATACCAATCAAGTATTTACCATATTATTATTTTTATTTGTTAGAAATGTTAATGATAATTTTGTTATATTAAAGGATTCTGCAAATTCGCCCGATGGAGCATTGACTTCCTATGGTAATTTTATTGCCAAGGAAATGAAGAAACATTTGGATTATAATAGAATTATGGATATTTCTAAGGAAGAATTGGGGAAAATTGATAATAGAGAATATCATAATTGGTCTAAGGAAATTAAGAAGATTGATGAGAAAATTAAATCCCAGAAGATTCCTAGATCACTTGCCGAGAATATTTATGGTTCTTCTAGATTTAATGATGGTGTTAAAGATGATAATTTGGAATATGATAAACAACAATTGGAAATTGAGTTACAGAACCGCAAGGATGGTATTATGGCGGAACTTAAGGAGAAAATGACAAAAGAAGGTGGTCAAGAACCATCTATGGGTGATTTGGAGGATAGATTCCAAGAATATATGGAAACTGAATATAGAGATGCATCTGATGAACAAGTAGAAATGAACATGGAAGAGCCACATGAGGGAATTAACATTATTGATAGTGGGACTCATTATTCATCTATGCCTCAAAATATAGAAGATGATCCATCCTATCCGGATATTGACGTTCAAAAAGACGATAGTCTCTTAATGGAATATTAAAATTTGTAGTTCTGTTAGTATTATTTATATTAAAAATAATATGAATAATATTTATTAAATGGTTATTTGTGAAATTAACCTTATCACGGTGGTTGAGTTTTTGACCTATGTTTAATTATGTCGTGGTGGAAGATCCTTTATAAAGGATAATTTTATTAAAAATCTATGTTTAAATATATTTAAACATAGGTCAAAAACTCAACCACCGTGATAAG
>JGI10211J14876_10000183_pt1 | contig 25478 bp, 27 predicted proteins | sample Etolagsediment_FD_14876 | JGI IMG/M metagenome (IMG submission 14876)
AGATGGAGACACAGTAAATTAGCAGATAGTACGCAAGATAATATTGATAGTAAGCTTATGGCTGCAAGGCCAAGTAAGAAGCTTTCAGTTCCAGAAAGACATCAACTAAATGTTGCTAGAAAGACCCTAAGTTATTCCGATGCTGGGGCATTAGTAATGGGAGGGCCTAGTAAGAAAGAGGCTAGAGAAATTATTCAACGTCTAACAAAAGCTAGTCCTAGTACAAGTAAAGCTGAGTGTAAAGAAAACGAGAGTTCTCTTGATGAATTGAAGAGAGTTATTGGAATGAAAAAGCAAGGTCCTCCAGGTGGATATCGCCAAAAAATGCCTGGTGCAATGCCTAGAATGGGGGTAAAGCCAAGAATGCAGGTTCCTCGTACGAGAAGAACTTATAATGCTCCAATGCAAGGAAAACTTAGAACTGCAATGGGATCTCCATTGCAGCGTATGAATGATGAGAATGAAAAGAATATTGAAAAATACGTAAAGATAGCTAAGGAAGAGCTTGAAAAGCAGGCTCCGGGTTCACCACCAAGACAAGGATTGGTATGGTGTGAACTTACGCATAGATGGGTAACACCGGAACACAAAAACAAAACCACAGAACAATTAAAAACCCCCGGGGGGTATGCAAGGCTCACAAAGCCAGCGCCTAAGCCAACTATAGATGAAAGAGTTTACAGGGAAAAACTAAAGACACCGAAGGGATTTTCCGAGGTGACAAGTCCTGCACCGACTCCTACAAAGGTTTTAGTAAATAAGAAGAAGTAGGTGATAGAATGGATGATAAGGAGTTTTTGACAAAGGAAGAATTTGATAATTTTCTAGGAAATCATTTTGAGCATTTGAAGGATGATGTCCAAGATGTTATGGGTGGATTAGAGACTGTATATGAGGAAGTAAGCTCAGCTAGAGCTTGGACTAAGGGAGTTATGTATGTAATGGTACCTTTNGTTATAGCTATTGTAGCATCACTTATTATTTAGTGGAGGTTAATTATGCCAAAATGTAAAATATGCCCAAACACCGTAAACAACACGCTAGTTTTGCAAGAAGACGATAGAGGGGGAAGATACTATCAATGTCCACACTGCTTGCAATTTTGGATGGAATCTGGTGCTCAGTTAAAAGCTATGACAGGAGTTTCATCTGATGGTCAATTGGGAGGATATGACTTAGATCTTACTGGTATTTCCGACGGTGAAGGTATAATTTATAACTCAAGTGCAAATAAATTTGAGTCAAGCCCTGCTGGCGTTGGAGATATGACAAAAGCGGCATATGATACCAATGATGATGGAGTTGTTGACGGGGCTGATGATTCCGCGTTGCTAGATGGATCAACAAAAGCCCAAGTTCAAGACCATACTCCAAAATCGCATGTTTTAGGTTCTCACGGGGCTGATACTTTGGCAGATTTGAATACAATTGTTTCGGATGCTACTCTTGATGATAGTGGAGATTCAAGACCACCTACTGCGCATGCTTCGGACCATACGGATGGAACCGATGATATACAGGATGCATCAGATAGCCAGAAGGGGTTAGCTACGGCGGCACAAATAACAAAATTGGACGGAATAGATCCTGGTGCCGATGTTACTGCGGACAATGATCCAAAATCGCACGCATCTTCTCACCAATCAGGAGGAGCAGATTCCATAAAACTTGACGACCTAGCTGAACCAGATGATAACACAGATTTGGATTTCAGTACAACAAAGCACGGTTTGGTCCCAAAAGGAACTAATATTGGAAATTTCTTAAAAGATGATGGAACTTGGGGTGCTTCTGGTGCTGGTGATATGTTGAAATCAGTCTATGATACAGGAGATAACGGTCAATGCGATAATGCCGATGACTCTGATCTTTTAGAAGGTTCGACAAAGGCTCAGGTTCAGGACCATACGCCGAAATCGCATGTTTTGGGTGCTCATGGATCTGATACCTTGGCAGACATAAACGCTATAATTTCAGATGCTACTCTTGACGACAGCGGTGATTCAAGGCCACCAGATAATCATGCGTCAAATCACACTGATGGTACAGATGATATCCAAGATGCAACGGATAGCCAAAAAGGATTAGCAACATCTTCTCAAATAACAAAATTGGACGGAATAGATCCTGGAGCTGACGTAACTGGAGATAATTCACCCCAAGCTCATAAAGATAGCCATGATCCAGAAGACGGTGGAGATGCTCTTGATACAGCAGCTGCGTCTGAAATTGCCGGTGTTCAGTCAGCTGGTATAGGTACATCCCACTCACTAGCAAGAGCTGACCATGCACACCAAATTCAGCACGGAATTACTGATAACCATATAGTAACTGTAGACGATGCTTCAGCAGCAGACGATGAATATGCTAGATTTACAGCTAACGGTCTTGAGGGAAGAACAGCGGCTCAAGTTAGGTTAGACATAAATGTTGCTGACGGTGCAGACGTTACCGGAGATAATGCTCCTCAATCCCATAATACTAGCCATCAGTCTGGAGGAGGAGACTCAATAAAACTTGATGATCTAGCTGAACCTGATGATAATACAGACCTAGATTTTAGCACAACAAAGCATGGATTAGTTCCAAAGGGTACAAATGTTGGAAACTTCCTGAAGGACGACGGTACTTGGGCGGCTTCTGGTGCTGGTGATATGTTAAAATCAACCTACGACACAGGTGATAATGGGCAATGTGATATGGCTGATGATTCTGATCTTCTCGAAGGATCTACGAAAGCCCAAGTGCAAAATCATGCTCCGCAATCCCATAAGGATTCTCATGATCCAGAGGATGGAGGTGATGCACTTGACTGTGCTGCGGCTTCTGAAATTGCAGGAGTACAAGCGGCTGGTGAAGGATCATCACATTCGTTAGCTCGCGCCGATCATGCCCATCAAATACAACATGGAATTACGGATAATCACTTAGTTACAGTAGATGACTCTGCGGCGGCTGATGATGAATATGCTAGGTTTACGGCCAACGGTATTGAAGGAAGAACTGCGGCACAAGTAAGATCAGATATAAACGTAGCAGACGGAGCCGATGTTACAGGTTCTAATGCTCCGCAGGCTCATAATACGAGCCACCAATCTGGCGGCGGAGATGCAATAAAACTTGACGATCTTGCTACTCCAGATGATAATACAGATTTGGACTTTAGTACATCAGCCCATGGGCTATGCCCAAAGGGGACTAATACAGGCAAGTTCCTTAAAGACGATGGTACATGGGATACCCCAGTAGCTGGTGGAGGGGCTTTTGAAGAGTCAAGTTCAGTTGTGCAACAGGATACAGGAACAGCAGGATACGATGAGGATTTTGTATTTGGCTCTCCCCAACTAGACGACGATGGGGATGCAGACCACGATTCAAGATTTTTGTTTGATGAAGGAAAGGCAGCTTTTAGGGCTGGTAAGGTATCTGGTACTGATTGGGATAACGCCAATATGGGGGACTACTCGAATGCTTTTGGGTGGAACGTTAAAGCAAGCGGTTCATACAGTTTAGCGATAGGAGTAGATAGCGATGCAACTAATAACGGGTCAGTTGCACTAGGACAAAATCTGCAAGCAACTGGAGATAGCTGTTTTGCAGCTGGAAACCAAAATACAGCATCAGCTACGGGTGCAGCTGTTCTTGGAACAGAAAATACGGCTTCTGGGTCTGGGTCTTTTGCAGCTGGTTATCAATGTTCTGCTTTGGATTCATACGCTTCTGCGATTGGAAGTAGAGCAAAGACTAGCGTGTACGGACAGAATGCACGAGCTTCTGGGTACTTCTCGGAAGCTGGTGATGCACAGACTTCGGTATGCATTGCCCGTATTCAGACAACTAATGCAGATGTAAAGGAACTTGCACTAAATGGAGCAGGAGAAAGTCAATATATTGATTTACAGAGTGATGTAAGTTACGCATTTGTAATAACTATTGTAGCTAGAAGAACTGATTCCGATAATGAGAGTGCTATGTATTATTTCCGATGTTGTGCAGATAACAATGCTGGAACAAGCGCATTAGTTGGAGATGTAGTTAAAGATGTTGTAGCAGAGGATACAGCAGCATGGGATGCTAATGTAACAGTTAGTGATGCGAATGATAGGCTTGAGATAAAGGTAACTGGCGAAGTAGGAAAGACTATTAGATGGGTTGCCAGGGTTGAAATGACGGAGGTGAAAGGATAATGGCAGTTGAATATCCAGTAAGAAGTGATTCTCAGCAGAAGATTGAAGATGTAAAATTAGATAATTTAGCCGCTCCTGATGATACTACGGATTTAGATTTTTCTACTTCTCTCCATGGCCTTGTTCCAAAGGGAACTAACGTAGGAAATTATCTGAAGGATGACGGCACATGGTCATCTGTATCTCCTAGTTTAGGTGTTGGATGTAGAGTATATTTATCCACAGATTTTACGGCTGTTTCTGGATCAGATCGCCAAATACCATTTGATACAGAGTTTTATGATGTAGGTAACGATTTTGCTTCTAATACATTTGATGTACCAGAGAATGGGTATTATCTTGTTCAGCTTATAGTGAGGTTTGCGGAAACTCTATCTGATGGAGATGAATGTCAAGCTATAATAAAAGCAGGTAGTGCAGTTCTTGTAAGATCAACTCTGATGGTTCCTGGTACATATGCACCAACTGTACAGGCATCAATGGTGTGCTATTTAACAAGTTCTCAATACGTGTCGTTTTATGTAAGGCATGATCACGGTAGTGACAGAGATATAGATTCTGGAAATGAACATACTATTGCAAGTGTAACAAAACTAGGATAATAATAGTAGAAGATCCTATAAAGTAGGAGGAAACAATGAAATTTACATGGAGCTATGCTTTTCAGCCAACCGACCGTCCGGGAGGTATCAGGGCAATCAATCAAGGTGTTAGTGGAAGACTCTTTGACAATATGGAAGGATATGCTGATAATACAGCTATTCAGGCTGTGTGGTCTAGTACGGCTGGAACTGTAACTTTAGAGACAACTTCCCCCATGCGTGGAGGAAAGTCGCTTAAACTAGTTACTGGAGCTGCAAGCGATGATCTTTATAGGTCTATAGATTTTGCTACATTTGGCCATATGTTTCCAAGCGACGGGGATCGTCCGTCTTTTAGATATGTGTCACTTAAGATGATGCATGGAGGATCAAGTGGAAATGAAACAGTCAGGTTCAAATTATATGATGCTTCTGATTCATCAAATAACTATGCTTATATAGATCTTACAGTAGGTACTGGCAAGTATACTGACTATGTAATAGATTTAGATACGGATAACACGGAAAGTTTTCCAGCAATAACTAAGGGAGCATCGTTTGATGCAAGTCTAATAGATACAATTGCATTTGAAAACTTGGCAGATGCAACAACATTCTATGTTGATGACATCATATTTGTGTATGAACATTCACTAGTTGATATGGTTGGTTTCGGATCTGAAGCTGCAATAGGAGTAGGACAGGTTGGTTCTGTTCATGCGAAGTTAAATGGTTTGATTGATGATGTTAAGTCACTAGAATTCCAGACTATGCAGTACGTAAAGCAAGGAATGCCAAGTGCTGGATATGATCAACCATGCACATGGGCATTAGAACTTTTGTCAGATTTCGCTCCTCCAACTACGGTTGAGATTGAGCCTGGCAATTACACTATAGATAGGATACAAAAGGATGGAACTTCTTCAAGCCTTGTTGGTTCTAGTGCTGCTAGCGAATCAGTAGGAACTATTTATGCTTCTTATACTCCAACCCCTGCGAACCTTGATGCTGGGGATTTAATGAAAATTACATTCTCTGGTGGATATATTAGAGCAGATGGAACACCTTCTGAAGCGTTTACGGTACAAGCTGCATCAGGCCAAAAATTGGTAACGGTTAACGATTCAAGTGAGTGGACTGTAGGAAATCTCGTCCATCTAAGCGATGGTGCTGGTACTGATGAGTGGGATACTATTGCATCGATTATAGATCCCACAACAATTCAATTAACTAACAATCTTTCTAATACTTTCAATATTGCTGATACGATTTGTGAAGCTGTTAGAACCGACATAAGCACTGCGGTATTTTTTACTAGGATGACAACTGAAGCTGACGAGCAAGAGGTTATACCACTAGTTTCTAAGTGCGAAAATCCCCGCGTTGATATGAATGCTGGAACAGGGATTGAGGTATTTAGAATTTCTTTGACCAATCTCAGGGACGTAGAACCAACGGCGGCTGAAATAACTAATTATTCCGTTGATACTCTTAGATTTAGGGAAGGTACTGATTCTGATTGGACAAATGTAGGAATTTCAGATGTTACTATGAGTGATGTTGACGGATGTGTAATCGGAACTTATGATTTCCCTAATGCAGAATGGTTGCCAGGCGACTTTTGCAAAGTTGTTGTTTCAGATATCAAGGTAACTGATGCAACTACTCTACATGAACAAGAGATACCAGATATTGCAGTATTTCTTGAAGTTGGGGGACCACCTAATGCTGACAGTACAAGAAATTATACAGCTAAGGATGTAATTGGAAATAAGACCGATGCAATCCCGGCAATGGACCAAGCTCCTGGTAGCTGGTCCCTAGAATCCATTGCAAAGGCAATCCTTGAGAGAGTTGGCGCAACACCATCTGACCCGGATGATTCACTGCATACAATTTCAGGCCAGAGGGATGATGCTGCTCCAGCAATGGATACTGCTCCAGCATCTACGGATACATTAGTTGAACATCTTAAGGCAATTAGGGAGACCGTTGGACAGACTCCTGCTGATCCTGATGATTCTTTACATACGGTTGTAGGACAACGAGATGACAGTTCTGACCTAACAGCTGCTACTACAACTATAGTTAATCTCTTAAGGGGTCTTCAAGGAGCTTTGGGGGCTACTCCAGCTGGTACTGGAACTGGTTTAGAAGATGATGGGAGTCCAAGTTTGGTTACGGCTCTTGGTACAGATGGTGCAAATGTTACCGATTTGGCAGCATCCGTTTTAGGTGCAATTGGTGCTAACAATGCTAATAACGCCATGGATTCAAGTTCTGTGGTATCAAACAATGATGGAAGTGTACTAGAGCGACTTGAGGGAATACTATCAATTCTTGGTACTCCTGGAACTACTGATGGAGCAGGAACTACGACCACAGCTATTGATTCCTCAAGAACGGAAGCAGATGATTATTGGAATGGCGCGGTATTTGTTTGTCTTGATGGGGCAAATGCTGGTCTAGCCAGACCTATATGTGACTTTGATGACGGAACGGACATGCTAACATTTGAACCCGGATTCCCAAATGCGGTTGCATCAGGGGTTTCTTATATAATCCTTAATCTTTTTGATGTTGCGAGGATAATTGGGGATAACAATGCCAACAATGCTTATGACTCAAGTGCAGTTGTAGGGAATATTGATGGTTCAATGCTTGAAAGGGACGAGGCTGAAAAGGCTGCGATGCAAATTGTTGCTGGTGGGGGAACTGGGTTTGAAGCAGACGGAACTGGAACAACCCTATACAAGGCTCTTGTTGGTGATGGATCAGCGGAAACTTGGGCTGATGGATCAACTGCTCAAAGAAGTCTTCTTGACATGCCCTATATAAAGGCAGAATTTATTGGTTATCCTTCCCCCAATGTTGACGGTTCGAGCATGCAGATTGCAACACTATCTGTTCTAAACATGAGGCCAGATAGCGATGTTGTTCAATCAGGAGAAATTACCAGCGCAACAATAACCATTGAAAGATACAGAAGGGGTGTTGATACCGATTGGAACGCCATTGTATCGTCGCAGGCCATGACAGTCGCCAATGGATATGCTCATTATAGCTATACATTCCCATCAGCAAGTTGGGAGCAGGGTGATCTGGTTAGGTATAAACTTGAAAGCGCTGTGGTGACTATTGCCGGACAGACATTCCAAATTCCAACTATGTTTGGGTCTCATAGTGAATTGCGTAGATATCCAGATTCGATGCCGACAAGAAATATACTAGTTTTTGATGCTTTCGAATCATATATTAACGATGCCGCGTTGCAGGCGGTATGGACAGACGGCACTGGAAATTCCGCAATAACTAGAGAACAGGGTTCTCCACTATACGGTACAACCTCAATGAAGGTTGCTGTCGGAGCAGGGGGGGACGGTGAAGCTAGAAAAGGTATTGATGTAAACCTATTTGGATATGCCTATGAACTTGGCCAAATAAGCGCGGTAGTATTCCAAGCTAAGGCATCGACGGGAACTCCGACCATCCAGGTTAGATTGGAGGATGTTAGCGATGCAACCAATTACAAATATTGGGATGTTCAACTAAGCGCTATATCAGCTTATTATTCCGTTGATTTCAGAAGTACCCCAGATGGAACCGGCGGTGGGTGGAATCCAGCCCTTATCGACAGATTAAACTTTGGAAGCCTTGATGCCAATACGGATTTCCATTTTGATAATGTTGTTTTAATCTACGAGCAACCACTACTTGATTGGTTAAATGGCAAACTAAACAAGGGATGGACTAGTTCCCATATTACTAGGAATGATGATGGTTCCATTCCAGAAAGACTTGAAAGTATAATTGAGGACCTTAGGGGTACAAATGGTATTGCTTCATTCCCGGCAGCTGCTGACCCGGCTAACGGTGTAAGTTTAGCAGAGGTGATTAGAGCAATCCTAACCTCATTGGTTGGTGGGGACGATTATGATGGCTGGACTAATATTAGCAATGGTGCAATAACTAGCCTTGATGGGGCAGTACAAGCGGTTTGTGCCGTTCTTGGATGTGATGGAGCAAATACTTTTGATCCGGCAATGTTCGGCGGAAGCCAAACTACGCTAGAGTCGGCCATGTCGGCTATTGGTACAGCGTTAGGAGTAGAGTTTGACGGAACCCCCGACTTGTATGATACTATTGTTACAGGATATGATTCTAGCGGAATTTCGTCTGATGATGATGGCTCTGTTCTAGAAAGACTAGAAGATCTTAAAGATAGACTTTCGGTTGTAACTCAGATAAGTACTCATAGTGTGACAACGGCTAACGATACGTCAGAAACTGATATTAGCACGACTTCGGCTACAAGGACTGACCAATATGCTTATAGTATATACTTTGATTTAGAAGAACTGGAAACTGCTGGAGAAGGCGGAACTATAACGCTAAAAGCATATAATAGGATTGATAGTAGTAATTATAGGTTGATTGATAAGGTTGAATATGTCGTAGGAGCTGGTGATGTAAATCCAAACTTTGAATTTAACATGATAAGCCATGCTCTTAAATTTACAATACAATGTAGCTCCGATGTTACCGCCACAAGAACGGTGGACTTCAGAGCGGTTACTAAGGATCTATATTAATAAAGGAAGGTGAATTATGCCAGTTTCAAGACCGCGTAAGAGGATACCTAAATCAAAACCATTTTGGTGTACCGGATCACAAGCTAGTATAACTGTAAACAATGCTGCATCAGATGTTGCTTTATTGAGTGTTACAGTTTCTGGATTGCCGAGCTATGCTAATATTGATAGAGTAAGAGCAATATTTAAGTACAGGAAGGTTGAGAATACCAATGCCGCCGGCAATAAACTTAATGGGGCTCAAGAAATACAGGTAAAAGAAACCGTAGCAGGATCTTGGACCGATGCTATCAATTTTCTTGACGACGATATCCAAGTTGACGGATCAACAACCGATGGGGGGGATGTTGTAATGGGGAATGTGGATGTGAAGGGCGAGGTAACTGGCAATGGAACTTATGATCTACAATGGGATGAAGCCAGCGTAGATAGTGATAGTTTAGTATTCTATAGTGTTCAAGTTGGATTAGTAGTTGAGTGGACAGAATAGGAGGTAATAAATGAGAGCTGTTATTACAGATGTTGACTTTCTCGCGGATAAACTACAGGTAAGATTTGATGTTTATTTGGAAATCGGTGAGCCCCACTATGAGGATTATGTAGTCGATGGCGAGGATACGCCATGTAACACACATTTTGTAAAAGTTACTCCGACATCAACTTTAAACGACTTGCAAAAAATAATGCTAAGCCATCTATCCAAGGTAAAATCATCTTGGGAGTATCTTGATGAGAAGCAATCAGATTGGGTTGGAATTGAGGTACAAGACAAAATAGAGAAAAAGGCAGAAACTAAGAAAATATAATGTCTTCTATTGATATTGGGTCACCAGCTATAAATAGAGCGAGCTATACTTTTCCTGGAGGAACATCTGTATTGGTGGATAACCCGGCGAATGAAACAGGAATTATCAGTACAATACAGGTTTATGCATTTGCTGATGCAGGCGGGCTTAAAACAGGTACTTTTTATGGATCTTCCGGTTCTTATACGTGTAGGTCTTTTGCGGTATTAGGTACGGTTGCAGCGGGGGCAGTTAGAACATTCACAGGATTAAGTATCTCAGTTACTGTCGGCGATCTTTTGGGTTGTTACCACAGTTCCGGCAACCTAGAGATGGCTAAAGTGGGATCTGCTGGCGCTTACAATGCAGCAGGTGATTTGTTCACTGGAACACATTCTTATGTATTTTACAGTGGTGATACAATAAGTATATATGGATCTGGGGCTACCCCGCCAACAGGACAACCGGGGTCATCCGCAGCAAAGGTCGTAGTAACGGGATTGATATAATGCACGAAGCAGAAATGAACGATTTAATAACTGTTTTGGGAATAGCCGGTGGTTTGGTACTATTAGCTTTCTATACAAGGGCTTCCCATACTCGGTTAGGTAAAAGATTTCTTGCTTTCTTTAAGAGATCAGAAAAAACGAATATAAAAGAAGAGACAGCTATTGAGATTATGTTTTCAAATAAGATGGATATAGTATATGGCAAAACAGAAGAAGACCAAGAGGATAGATAAAGACAAGAAACAAAATATTGGAAGTAGTTCATTTGTGAGAATGATTAACCAGACATCTTCTGATATTATTTATGCGAGGGTTGAAGACTGAATTATGTTTATGCCAGTTCATATGATGGCTGGGGCCATAATTGATAAGGCTAGCCGTAGATGGTATCTAACAATACCGTTTGCTTTTGCGTCGCATTTTTTCCTTGATTCTTTTAACTATGGAAAATATACACTGTTCCATGGCCCTATGGACGCCGAGTTAACAGGAGCAGTAATCTCTATTAGTATTATATTGTCAATATTCCTAGCAATAAAAGCAAAGAAATATTGGTTGGGAATGTTATTTGGGGTGTTACCAGATTTTGAGTGGGCACTATTCTTTATAACCGGATGGAATTGTACCCAAGGGCTGCACCATAAATGGTTTTGGCCAACGTGGTTTGCAACCGAATGGGGATTAATTATGCAATTAGTTATATTCGCTTTCCTATTTATATTCCTGTTTGTACCGAGGAAGCAAACCGATAAAATTGTTAAGCCAGTAGAAGATAAAGCAGTTATGGTTATTAGGAAATTAGTGTCGGAAAAACTAGGCAAAATAACGAGCCTAGTACATAAGGGAGGTAATAATGAAGGATGGAGCGAAGGTTAAGGACAATGTTAAGATCGTACTAAGGGGTCCAGACGGAAAGATAAAAGAAGTAAGGGAGCTTCATAATACAGTAGCTGCTGTTGGAGATGCTCATATTGCTGATCAGTTGTCAGAAGTCCCTGATGAATCTCCTATGAGCCATATGGCCATTGGAACGGGAGACAATTCAGGTCTCGGTACAGCAGTTACGGCTCTAGCTACAGAACTTGATAGAAATGCACTTACTAGCTTTAATCAAGGAGCTGGAGCTGACGACAACGATGTAATTTACATTGCTGACTGGGCGGCTGGTGATGGTACTGGAGCTATTACAGAAGCAGGAATTTTCAACGATCCTTCAGCTGGGACTATACTACTTTACTCTACGTTTGCAGTTATCAATAAGGCAGCTGGAGATACTTTGCAGATTACGTGGACCCTCTCCGCAGGTTCGTCGTAGACCTACGTAGATGACTTAATTATGGTTTGCAAGACATGTGGTAACGCTTTGGAATGGTACGGTTTGACCTATTGTTCCAAAGCCTGTGCTAATAAGGGTTTGTTAAAGCGTCCAGTAGAAGTAATTTGTGCTGGTTGCAGTAAGGCGTTTAATCGTAATACTAGATTTGGTGGTAAACCTAAATATTGTTCCTTCAAATGTTATAATGCAAATAGAGATGTGACAAGAAGGCCAGATCACAATCCCAATCGGCATAGCAACGAGGAAAAGAAATGCGAATGTGGTTGCGGAACTTTAATTCGCAGATATGACAATCGAGGCAGGGAAAAGAAATATGCTATTGGACATGTAGCAAATGGAAAGCCTAGGCCAGATTTGGTTGAGGTTATGAAGGGAAATCGAATTGATCTAGAGTTGCAAAGAGGGGAAAATCATTGGAATTGGAAGGGCGGAATTAGCAGTAATGAATACCCAGATGAATGGAACAACGAGCTTAAGAAATCAATTTTGAGTCGAGACGGGTATAAGTGCAGTGTTTGTGGAAGGAACCACCAACTATGCGTCCACCATAAGGACGAAAATAAGAAAAATTGCATGGAGCATAACCTAGTTACCATGTGCCGTTCTTGTCACGCAAGCTTGCACGTTGGTAATTTGGATGAAATTAAGGACTTATTATGCCTACGTTAAATTATCAAGTAAACGAGAGTAACGATGATGTAGAATGTTATGTTTCTACACCTTCTTATGACTATACAATAACTGATGCTAGAATGGGAAGAACCCCCCTATATGCTGATGCCTACGCGATGGGGGTAAAATTCGATGTAACTATACCAGCTGGTGTAGTGATAGATTCCGCAACCTTGCAGGTATACCAGTCATCAGAGACTGGAAATCCACTCATAAAAATAGAAGGTCAAGACGATGACGTAAATCCTTCTTTTGACGTAAACGAAACCAGGACAGACGCACAGTCTAATTTTAGCAGTCACGAGGATAACGGATGGGTTTCAAAGGATGTTAAATCTATAATAAGTGAGTTGTATTCTGAACACGATTATTCGTCGGGAGGAGGTATAATCCTATGGTTTAGTATCCAGAATGCTGTAGCTGGTCATTATAGAGAGTTTAGAACTTGGGATTATCTTGATAATAGCTATGGAGCAAAACTAACTATTGAATATAGCATACCTACATGGGATGATGCGGTTAATATTAATGACGAAGACCCCTCTGCTGTAAGCTACGAAGTAACAGGCAGACAATTAGTTTACGATATTGTTGATGGGAGAATATATTCGTTGTTTGGAAGAAATAGCCCTATGGATATCTACCTTGCTTGGTCTGATGATGGCGGAAGTACTTGGGATTCTTCCTTGATGGTTACTAGCACTGTAGGTGATTTAACCCCTGCTGGATTGGCGATTGATAGTTCTAGGAATCTTCATTTAACATGGTATGACGAAGACGAGGATATTATATATTATCGGCGTAGACAGGTAGGAGGATCATTAGATTCCGTTGAAGAGGTAAATAATGATACATATACTTTTAGTTACGAATCTACTATAGCTGTTGATGACTCAGATAACTTACATGTTGTTTGGTTTCAGGAAAATGCGTCTATGGATCTATGTGTTTGGCATAGAGTAAGATCAGCAGCTGGTGTTTGGGGAGCTATCTCGTCGGAAATAGCGGGAGTTACGAGACCACTAATAAATATTAGCGATTCAACAATACCTGCTATAGCATTTGATTCATCAGGAGATTTGCATCTGATAACAGGAGAGGAAGCATTAGGGTTCCAAGTGCTATATCATTATACATGGGATGGTTCTTGGGACAGCGGGGAACTAGTCTTCAACCCAGCAGACACAGAGTACATTCCTGCTTCAATTTCCGTTATAGTGGATGCTGATGATACTATTCATATTGTCTGGGGGATGTATGATATTAGTGGAGGGACCATATTAGTACACAACAAAAAACCATACGAAGGAGTATGGGCTTTGACAGCATTTATTGATGCTGCTTTAGAATGTGATCTGCACGAAGGAATCTTTGCGGTATCTACATCTATAGATAGAGCAGGAAACCTATATGTGTTTTACAATAGATCCGATGACGAAGAACCAGGGTATACTTCTATCTATTCATCTACTTACACTTCATGGTGGACTGCTCCAGCTGAATTACTAGAAGTTTTGGTTTATGAAGAATCACTTCCTTGGGTTCCGGTTGCTATGTACAGTAATTATCCTCAAACATCACCTTCACCTAACATTCCAGATGTTGGATATGCTTTTGTGTTTACTGACATAAAAAAAGGTTCACCAGCAGGAATTTGGTTTTATAGCTCTAGCGACATAGATTGGCCAGAAGGATCAGGTGTACCACACACTAAATCATTATCAGATACAGTATCAATAGCAGAGTTATTAGTAAGTCTAACTGGAATTGCTAGGTATAAGACATTGTCAGACATTCTTAATATCGCAGAGTTTACAAAGATATTTGCTGTAGATGGATCAAACAAGAAGCTATATATTAGCGAAGGTATGCCTGTATCTGAATCTAGTTCTAGGAACTACTACTCTAACTTAGACGATCAAACTAGTTTATCAGACTCGATAGTAATTATTTGGGATATTGTCAGAGAATTATCTGATTATGAATCAATATCAGAGTTGATATCAAAGGAACAGGTAAGCGTATTTTCTGATTCAATAACACTTTCTGATAATAACGTGTTAGGAATAGGAAAGGGAATTGCAGAGGAATTACCGCTAATCGAGGTTGTTAATAAGGACTTTACTAAGATTTTATCAGACACAGAATCCATTACAGAAGTCCTTGATTTCTATAGGTATCTTGCTATGGAGCTACTATTCAGCAGTGAATTTCTAGCTATATTAGAGTTCCACAGAACGGAGTAGAAACAAAAACTTGTGAAATTTTGTAAAATCGAGTATAATATATAATAGAGGGAAAAGACAATGGCAACGTTAGTTGAGTATGAACGAGAGGAAACTGCAAAGATAATCGTATATACAAAGAGCTTAAGCGGAAATCTTGTTGACATTGCTTCAGAACCTACTATCACAATAGTTGATCCAAGGGGAGTCAAAGTAGTAGATGGGGATTCATTCACATGGTTTGCCACAGGAAGTTACCGATATTTGTATACGACAGTTAAGAATAGTGTGCTAGGAAAATATCATGCAACAGCTACCTGTGTTGATGGCAGTAATACCGTTATCAAGAAAGATGATTTTATGGTTACAGGTACATATGGAGAGTAGATATGCCTAGAGTAGATGGAATTCAAGTAGAAATGGAAAATTACCCGCATTTTTCCGCTGTTTGGCAGTGGGACGATAGTGGAGGAGCCTACGTTAACCATACAAAGAGTATCATGAAGACTGGTACAGATGTTAGTTTCTTAGATGATGCTGATGATTATTGGTATTTTGGGCATTCTTCAAGATACGAGTTAGCAGTTTTCTTGCTAGCTATCAACGGAAATTATGGAGATATGACTTGGGAATACTCTAATGGAGGATCTTGGACAGAGTTTGTGGTTCCAGAGGAGTATGATTTTTCCACTAATGGAGGAGAGCGATTCCAGTACCTAGCAGATTGGAGTAGTCTAAGTTTCTCTGATACATCCCCTCATTCAGCAACTCCACCAGACGAGGAATATAGATATTGGACAAGAGTTAGCACAGCATCAGTAACAACAGTAGCATCTATTACTGAGATATATGTTAATCCAATTTGTAGGTATACTACTCCTACGATAGTCAAAAATTACCTGCAATTCGATATCGATTTTGATGCAACATCTTCGCCTTCAAGAGAACAAGTTCAGGAGATAATTAACAGAGCTGAATCTAGGATTGATTATGATTCTCACAAGACGTGGAAGTATGGCTATGCGGAGCATGAGGACCATCAATTTGATAGATATGGAATTAGGACTCTACACTATCCAATAGTGAGTCTAACATCATTTGAGATATGGAATGGAAACTCGTACGAGGTTTATGATGTAGGGAGAAACGAAGAGGTATTTGATATTGACGAACTAGGAATGATCTATTTTTCAAGGTTCTTCATTCTTCCAGCAAGATTAGCAGTATCAGGGCCTTTGTGGAGATGGGGTTATGGAGAGTTTACCTTTCCTGTCAGGGTTAGTTATATTTACGGAAGAAACTTAGATACTGATTATCAGGGTGGGTTAGTTAGAGAAATAGCTACAAAGCTAGCTGCAATTGACATATTAACTTCTAATGACTATACTGTACTTCTGAGTTCTGGTGTAGAGCATATGGATATGAGTTCTAAGGTTGAGCAGCTTAACAAAGAGGTGGAGGAGAAGCTTGAGTTGTTGAAGAGCTTTACCGTAATTTGATGGGATTGAGCATTTAGAAAAATGGCATATAAAGAAACGTATTCAGCGGAAGCAAGGGCACAAGAGGCGTTCAAGGATTTTCTCGAAGAGAATTGGGATGAAAGGTTGAATAATGAAGTCCCCAAGCCACAATTTGTAGCTCCAAACGAAGAGATTAAGATGAATCTCAAGATGGGAGATGTTTGTGCTGTTAGAGTTGAAACTCCCGGATTGCAGGATACACAAAGAGGAAATTGGACTTATAAGGATGTAAAGATTCCAGTTTTGATAACTATATATACTATGAAAAGTCGCCAAAGATTATGGGATTTGAAGCAGGAGATAACTAGAATATGTTATCACTTCAAGCACGATATGGACGAATTTCAGCTTGTAAGAATGGTTAGTTTTATGGAATCTACAGACGATACCGCCCGCGTTTGGGAGGGAGATATTAGAGTTTCACTAGAATCTAATGGAGTATATGTTGAGTGTACTGGAGGAGCCTAAATAAATTTGGAGGATTATGAGGATAGATAAGTGGCAAAAGAGGGAACGTAAAAGGGATAAAGAGGAAGGATATAAGCATAAGATTCACAAAGAAAATAAACCAAAGTCTGATAAAAGACGTAGGAGGAAACAAGAATGGCGTTGATACGTGGAGAAATGTGGAGCCTGTCGTACGGACAGCAATTTTTTGATGATGGTTCACTTCATAGCGGAGTAGAGACAGCAGACAGAGTAGTTGACGAAGACTATATGACTAGGATTTTTGGTATTTTTGAGTCAGCTACATTACCAGACCCAGAGTTTGATTTTACATCAAAGTGGGCTTATGGTGAAAATTCCAAGAGAAATTGGTTTATTACCCATAAAGGAAAGGTTGCATTTAGTGGTTCTATTGGAGATATTACACTACTTAATGGTATGCCTTTGTATCTTCCAATAGGTTCACTTAAATCTGTAGGAACTGATGTTGTTGGAGGAGGTGGATCAACTCTAAACGGAGCCCATGCGAGAGGGGTCGCATCAATTACAGTTGTTTCTGGTACTGATTACGCTGATGATGACTATATTCAGATTGGCACTGGTGATAATGCAGAGGTTAGACAGATTAGTTCTGGTGGGGGTACTACTACTTTAGTTCTAAATTATCCATTATCTAATGATCATCTAACAGGGGAAACTTGCAACGAAGTTGAAGCCCCATTTACCCATACTGCAATTGAGTCAGTACATCTAAAACCAATCCAAATTGACACAACATATGTTGATACAGACGGAAATTCTAGTTTGCAGAGACGATATGTTGGGTGCAAAGTTAGTAGGGCTTCAATTACAGCTGGACAGGGAGAAATTGTAACTTTTGGTATTGACGATTTACAGGCTAGAGACATGCGTTATAAGGATAAGGATGCTACCGATGTTTCCCCATGGTACACGTCGGATATCGTAAAGCCTACAATTGATTGTCCTACTACAGAACCTTACTACTTTTCCTACGGGGTTCTTACTCTTGCAGGAACAGAATTTGCTAGAGTAACTGAGTTTAAGCTAGATATCAGCAACGCGGTAGAGCCTAAATACTACGTTACAGATGATGTAGGATCTCATAGAGTTCCTTATGAGCTAATTCCTGGAAGGAAAGAATATGGTTTATCGGTTAGTATTGATATAGAAGACGCTAGCCTATTTTTGGATCTTTTGAGACAGGGTGATTATACTAGCGTGTACAAGGGATTCCAAGTACAACTAGTTCTGACAAGAGGGGCAAATGATACTATTACTATTACAACTCCCCCTAGTGCTCCCGCTATAGGAGGAGACGCTATGGGATGTTTGATACGAAATGCTCCTCATGCGATTGCGGATTCTCCATTGGTTAATATTCCTCTAGATATAATTTGTAGGAGTACAGAAATCGTGGTAGTAGATTCCGTTGGGGTATATGCATAGATAAAGAATGGGCTGCGGGAATAGAACAAGTAAAGTTTAAGGAGGGATAGAATGCAAGATATAGCATCGATTTGTGTAGGCGGTGAAGATGAGGAGTTTTCCATTGATTTTGGCGGACAGACATGGAAATTCAAGAAAAGGGAACTAACATGGTCAAAGATTAACAGCATACTTAGTGAAGTAATGGAAATTGATCCTTCTAACAATGGGAAAGTGAAGTTCAATGTTGAGAAATATAACGAATTGACTCTTAAGGCATTACTCACGGAAACTCCTTGGAATTTAGCTGATACTGGCGTGGTATTGAAGCAGATAAAGCCAGAGTTTGGGCAACTTCTAGAAGAGCATATTCCTCACCCATCTTCCATGTTTGGTTCTGAGGAGGAGCAAGATTTTTTCGAAAGCAGGTCAACAGGGTCATCAAAGGCAAAGTCGTCAACACGGAAGACGCGCAAGCAATAATGGAGATAATCCAGGTTGACTTGATCCGTAATGGATTTCCTTTAGACATGTTTGACCGAATGACGACAAAGAGAATACTTCGTTTTAAGACGATCTTAGACGAAATAAGAAAGGCTGAAATGCCTGAAGATAGCTAGTTATGGCAGATGAAGTAAGCGGAACTATAAGTATTGATGTTCTAATGCAGTCAGCTGGGGGAGCTGAAGGTGTAGGAGCAGGTCAAGGAGCAGGAATTTCTGGAATAGGCGGATCTGAGACTAGGAAAGACGCCAAATCCATGAAGAAGGGTATCGGCGGAATCGCTAAGATGGCTGGTAAGTTTCTCGGGATTGCTGGAATCATCGGTACAGTGATGAAAGCATTGCATGGATCAGTTATATTTTCCACTACATTCAAGGTTCTTACCGATATACTATCAGCTGCTGTTGATCTTCTACTAATGCCACTTATCCCCATATTAATACCGCTCCTCCAAATGCTGTGGCCATTAATAGAAATATTAACTAAAAACTTTAGGGCATGGGCAACACCTCTTGGGAAGCTCATTGGTATGCTTCTTACTGTACTTATGCCGTTTTTGAATTTCGCCGTAGAGTTATTGAATTTGCTATACAAACCCATGGAGGGGTTACTTAACGCATTTGTTGAGTTTGTTCAGCCATTTATTGAATATGCTATTGAATTCTGGAGCAATGTTCTTGGCAAGTTCCTTGAGTTTGTTAGACCAGTAATAGAAGCAGTAAGTGGATTTTTAGGAAAGATATTTGAGTGGATAGTTGGAAAGATATTTGAGGCATTAAGCTTTGTTGGTAAAGTTCTAGGTTTCTTGTGGGATATTCAGAAGAAAGTATGGAATTTTATAGGGGGAGTTCTCAAACGCATTCTTGGAGTATTCGGTAAGGTATTTGAAAAACTCAAAGGTGTAATGACATCAATATGGAACTTCCTTAAGGGAACCATAAAAAATACTATGAATAAAATCAAAACTGTGATTACCACAGTTAAGAATTTCATAGTAAAAATATTCAATTCTGTAAAGAACGTTGTAGGTAAGGTAGGAAATATAGGAAAGAATATAGGAGGAGCTGTAACTAGCGGACTTAAGAAAGCTTGGCCAGGTAACTGGTTCCAGAAGGGTACTCCGTATGTACCAAACACAGGACCTGCTATGGTACACAAGGGAGAAAGGATTATTCCAGCAGCGGAAAACGCAAAGATGATGAAGGGTGAGCTTGGAAACATGCTGATACAAGCTCCTGTTACTGTTACAGCACATACTATGATTGATCTTGATCAGGTTGGTTCTAGGATTTCTGAGGGAATTAAGAGAGAATTAGCAGTTGATCTAAGGAAGGTACGTTTTGGCCAATACTGATCTTAGCGTATGCCTTGTAAAAGATCCAACAGGTACTCCAGAAAGGTATTACCTTAAAGCGGAGGACTATACTTGGGGACAATCTAGGCCTGTAATTAATACTGCTCTCCCTGGTGGAGAAGTCTTTCAGCTAGATATGGGGAGAACAATACAGTTATTCCAGTTTGTAGGTGTATGTGATTTCGATAGAGATACGACTACATATACAGGTCATTTAGGTACTGGGTATATTGCTGATAGGATTGATGTACTTAAGTTTAAGAATTGGTGGGATGAGACTATTTACTTGTATCTAGACGACGTTAACTATATAGAAGGCAAGATTTCTAGAGCAGATATAAAGCGCCAGCCATTTCATGAGCACTGTAATTTTACCTTAGAGCTTACTGTCCAGAAAGCGTATACGTATTACAGCGGATCTTGGCATTCAGATACAACGTGGACATAGTGTAGGAGAGCAATGGTAGATGGTAGAACCATAGCTAATAAGAAGAGAGCACATCCTACAGAAGCTAGAATTTGCCCTATATGTGCTAAGGTTTTTGTATGCCGAAAGTGGAAAAGAAACGTATGTTGCAGTAAAGCTTGCGGATATAAGAACAGGAAAGTAGCTGATCCCGAAACATTCAAAAAGAGGGTATCTAAATACTGGAAAGAGCACGGTCATCCAAGAGGTATGTTAGGAAAGACTCACACACCAGAAGTTAGAAAAAGGCTTTCTGAAACACATAAGGGAAATAGGAATTCAAATTGGCAAGGCGGAATATCAAAGAATCCTTATAAGGACACATTTACAAAGCAGCTTAAAAGAGAAGTCTATGAGAGAGATGGATTTGAGTGTGTTTTGTGCGGTTGGAACAGATATATTGTAGCTCACCACATAGATGGAAATAAGCTAAATTCAGAAACAGATAATTTAGTAACGATGTGTAGATCATGCCATATGTTACTACATAGCGGGAGTTTAGAGTAATGTCACTGCCTATTTCGCGCTTCGAATATTACGACGGTAGTTGGAACGAAGAAACCAACATAATAGGTCTTGAGTATAGAGATCCTATTGATGCTCCAAGACAGCTAACTGTAAAGATAAGTGATCCGTGGAATACACGTCAGGATACAGTTGGTTATAAGGAAATGTATTTCGTTCGTCTAACCGAACGACAGACTGAAGAAATCCTCTTCTTCGGTCGTATTCAATACGTTAACCCCAAGCATGATGACACCCTTGGTCAGATTATCGAAATTGAATGTTTTGATATGTCCATGGAGTTGAGCGAACAGTCTTGCAATGTAGATTATACTGCTGATCTTGGATCTGGGGCTGTGGATATATCCGATGTAATAGAAGAGATAATCGACGATTTTGTATATGGAGGAAAAACAGGGAACGTTAGAGTAACTAAAATTGAGTCCTCTACAACTAGCATAGGAGGAGCACCTAGTTTTGAAAGCAAACGCACAGCTGCATTGAAGGCAATAAACATGCTAGCTAACGAAGATGAGAGAACCCCAGCAAGCGGTAAATACGGATGGGTATTTCGTGTAAATAATGGCACTCAAATAGCTGGGAATGTTGCTGAGGCTGTTTATTACTATCGAACAAAGTATTGTGGGTCTAAGTGTAGCGATGAATCCTTAGACGCTTCTTCTGGAGATGCAGCTACAAATGGTATGACAATAGCTTTTAATGAGACTGAAACAGATCAGAAAAAGCCTATGATTGGGGGATACCAGTTTCCCACTTACCAGAAAGAAATATTCACAGAAGTTCATGTACCATACGTAGAAGACGCTATGTATCACGACTTCTCAAAGAAGGTCCCTGATGGTGGAGGAGACTTAGAAGATACTATAGCATTTGTGAGACACAAGTATTTATCTGGAACTGGGGCACAAAATGCAACCGAAGCAGAGGAAATTGCTGATTCATGGATTGCTCAATATGAACAAACAACTGCTCCACAGAAGGGTAAGGTTTCTGTAAATGGATATCCAGTCTACACTAAATCCGCAGTAGATTATTTTCTTACTGCTGGGAGTTTAGTGCATATACATCTACAGCAAGGCGGTTCTCCTCTTATCTCTAGCGTAGATAACACAGATATGATTGTAACTCAGATTATATACTCTGAGCCGAGTTTCCAATCAACAATTTCTCTAGTTGAGAAGGATTACGGATTTGACGGCGATAATCAAGACCTTACATCTAAATTTATGGAGATGGTTGATACTACCGATGATATCACAGAAATAGCCAATACTTACGGATCGGATGGGGTTCCTACAGGAGTTCTTCATAAAGCTGTTCAGCCTCACCAATGTCAGCTTACATTTAACATAAAAGGAACTGGAGCACCAAATAACGATATTGTTCAATGGCAAGATGGGACAATAGGAGACGGATATGCAATAGTCTTTACAGACGGAGACAAGTTTTGGATATCGGATGGAGAAACAGCTATAGCTACTGCAATTTCGTATTTCTATACAGACATTTCAGGCAAGGTTGATGGAGACCAGGTAACAATAAGCCAAACTTCAGATTTTGCTGTAGCAATTGGAACAGATCATGTACTACTAGCAGTATGCGAACAGGCCCCTTCAGCTACAGAGCAAGCACTTGTATTGCCATCAAACGGTAAACATCCCATACTAAACGCAATAATCATGACTGCCAATATGGTCTTAGCTGAACATATTAAGGCAGGAAACATTGAAGCTGATCATCTGGAAAGTAGTCTAGTTCTTGCTACAACCATTGTTTGTGGTACTGCGGGTGGAGCTAGAATACAGTTAGATTCTAGCGGAATTGAGTGCTACGAGAATGCTACGGATAAATACTTTGAACTAATATCTTCCACAGGAAAAGCTAGATGTTACGATGAAGGGCTAGAATTCTACAAAGATAGCACAAAAGTAGCTTCCGTATATACCTCTGGATTAGCAGCTAGTGAGCTTAGATTTAAGGGAGAGACAGATAAGGATTTGTGGTTTGATGCTTACGGAAGCAGCGGAGGGATATATCTTTATGGACGTGATGATGCAAATATCGATATAGTTTGTCCGACTACAGCCTCTCCGTATAGTTCAGGAAGAATCCAAGTATATTCTGAATATGATGATGTTGAGGTGAAAGCAAAAGACAATTTATTATTGCAATCTATAGGTTGGGTAGGTGGAACAGGAGGAACAATAGACCTTTATGCTAGATGGGAATTGGAGATGCACGGTACTACCATTGTGCAATACTGCTCTGGCCTGATGACTATTGATTCTACAGCTGGGGATATAGAAATAGAAGCGTATGACAACTTAACTTTGATAGGAAGCAACGGCTATGTAAAGATTGATGCAGAGGATTACATGTGGCTGCAAGTTGATTCAGGAGATTGCTATGTAGATGCAACAGATTTTGATCTTCATTATTACGATACTAAGTTCAAAATTAGACATATCAGGCAATCTAGTAGACCCACAAGCGGACAGGTTGGTACTGGAGAGCTTGTAATTTGGGAGGATTCTGATTCTGAAGATTGTGAATTAATCTATAAAGACGAGGATGGAGATAGGTATACGAGTGATATGAATAAGTATACGTAAATAATAGGGAGGGAAGAGATATGATTTTTTCAGTGTATTATGACAAGGAAAGCGGAAGTGCGGAGTATACTTGTAACGAAAACGTTACTGTGGATGCAATTATTCAATTACTTACAAGGATCTCGACAGAACAGAAGGTAAAAGCCATGCTACAGGCAGAGCGCGAAAAGCAGGCTGGAGAAGCTAACGTGGAGAACGCTGAAAATGACATTGCCAAAAAAGCAAGAAAAGAAGGAAAACCAAAACGTTCTGCTTCTAAGTAAAGGACACTTTAAGCGTGGAACAGTAAATAGAACTTGGACCGGAACAGGAGTAATATCTGCTGTTACTTCCGATGGTGAAGAGCACATATATGAACCAGGTGAATATATAAACCTACCGATGCTTATTGAAACCCTTGATTGGGGGATATTCGTATGACACATAGAGAAATGATGAGAAGGATCGGTCAGTTAGAGAAGCTGGTTGACAAGACGCCGAGAAATAAGAATGAGAGGGCTAAACGTTCTAAGGCTCTCAATGAGTACCGATCACTTCTCAAAGAACTACTTACGGAATCCGGTCTTAGAGTTACTATGGATTAATTGTAATTCTTCACAGAAAAGGCTATATTTTTTACTATCCATTCACCATTTGTTAACCTGTATGTTAACCATGTCATGGTATACTACTTGTATCCGACGGAACTGTAGTTCCTGATCAATATGCAGTAGTAAGGGATACAGACAGAAGAGTTTATACAGTCGTGGGAAAGAGATATCAACCAATCCAGAATAAGGATGCTTTTGGATTCTTCGACGCTGTTGTAGGAGAAGGCAAGGCAGTTTACGAAGTTGTTGGTGCTCTAAGAGACGGGGCTCAAATATTTATCCTTGCGAATGCTGGTGATATCACAATCGCAGGGGAAGATCACAAGAAGTACCTATTGCTTACCAATTCACATAACGGAACACTTGCTTGTCAGATGTTCTTTACTCCTGTTAGAGTAGTATGTGCTAACACGTTAGCAATGGCACTAGCAAATGATACAGTAGAAAGATTCTACACTCGACATACAACTAATGCTTTAGCTAGAATAGATGTAGCTAAGGAGATTCTTGGACTTACTAATAACTGGTATGAGGAATTCAAGGAGACTGCTGATAGACTCTCTACCCTACAGCTTCCATCAGGGGAGACTCCCCTTCTTCTCAAAGCAGCGCTAGGAGTTCCATTAGAGCTGAGCTTTGATCTAATCTCAACCAGAGCAAGGAATCAAATGGAGGAAATGGCTTCTGTCATAGAGAATGGTGTCGGACTAGATAATCAATCAATAAAGGGTAGTCGATGGGCTGCATACAATGGTGTTGTAGAGTATGTTGATCATCATAAATCCTACAACCATCCAGAAAGACCAGATAGTAGAGTAAACGGTTCAATGCTAGGTTCTGGCAATATGGTTAAGGCTAGAGCTTGGAAGTACCTCACCAAGTAAGAGGTGCATTTTTTTGTAAAACAGAGTATAATATAAGTATGACAGGAAAACCAAAACGGCGCATTGCTTATGCCTATAATCCAATATCTAGGGTTATTACCCTTATGGTATACGATGTAGCCCACAACACAGTAATAGACTCTATTGATTTAGACGAGACTAGTTGGGACGAAGCTCAGAAGACCCACCAAATAGCTCAGTTTAAGGCACGTCAAGCCAATTGGGGTAAATGTGAGACGGTTC
>JGI10211J14876_10000184_pt1 | contig 25436 bp, 20 predicted proteins | sample Etolagsediment_FD_14876 | JGI IMG/M metagenome (IMG submission 14876)
GGAGCATGTGTATGTCTTTTTTTGTAATGCCCTATACATTCACAGTAATGGGCCGTTTCAAAATGGTGCAAAGCAACGTGCCCTTGTCTTCTATTGCTCCGCACATCTGCACCTTTTTGAAACGGCCCTGAACGGGCCTTTGTTTTGGGCATTTGACAAAAAAAGACATACACATGCTCCTTTCATGAATTCCAAAATGGGTATCATGAGCGAGTAAAAGAACTTTTTGCGAGACTATCAATGTTGACTACTTACAAACCTCATTCTTTAAAGCTTGTTTCACCGCCATAATTTTAGATGTTAAATCTGATATTCAGGATGTTTCCATCCTGAACAATATACTCTTTTCCTTCCAACCTAAACAATCCCTTTTTGCTTACAGCCTTTTCAGACCCACATTCAATGAGATCCTCATAGGAGAAGCATTCGGCCCTGATGAAACCTTTGGCGAGATCGGTATGAATGGCACCGGCTGCAGCTACAGCATTCTTGCCCTGATGAAGGCTCCATGCACGAACCTCATCAGAACCCACCGTGAAAAAACTTATATAGCCCAAGATTTCATAAGCGGCACGGCACAATCGATCTCTTGCGGATTCCTGGATACCCATGTCCGACATAAAAAAATCTATACTCTCTTGATCATCTAATTGGGATAATTCCATCTCAAATTTACCCGCAAATTCTATGACCCTGCGGTTCGTTCCGATCTTCTCTAATTGGTCATTGTCTTTTCCAAAATTTGTCTCCTCAGAGTTCAGGATAACCATATAGGGTTTTTGCGTGAGAAACTGAAATCCGCGTAACATCTTTTCATGATCACCATCCAGTTTTAGTTCCCGAATCGGCTGATTGTTGCTCAAATGGTCTATAATCTTGTGGAGTACCTTTTCTTCCATTTCAAGGGAATTGTTTTTTTTGCCCTGCTGATAGGCCTTTTTTATCCGTTCCAGTCGATTCTCAGCAATAAGTAGATCAGAAATTAATAATTCCTCATCGATTTTCACAATATCCCTCAGAGGTGTAGAAATTCCTGCGGTATCGTTGTTGAAATGACGCACCACAATAGCCAGCGCATCCGTATTTTTTATCAACCCCATAGACGAGCTGGAAAAGAGTCCCTCCTTGGCAGAGCCTTCGGTCAGTCCTATAAAATCAATCAGCTCAATAACTGCATACGTGGTTTTTTTCGGCATATACATGTCAGAAAGGATCGTCACCCGGCTGTCCTCCACCTTCATCATCCCCCTGTTGGGCTCCGATTTGGTGTTAACATACTCTGTAATCTGAGCCTTAGTCCCTGTCATTGCATTAAAGATAGTAGTTTTTCCCGAGTTTGCCAGACCAATAAGCCCTATATTCATGCTACTTCCTTCCTCTCTATTTTGTATGGTGTGCCATGATCGCTCCTTTACCTCTTTCGTACTACCCAATGGACATGCCGAAAATTGAACACCAAGAAATCAGTCTTCCTGTCTGTGGCCCCTTACCGAGGTGTAACATCTATAGGTGATGTAAAGCAGGCTTCAGATCCCACAAAAAAAGCCACCCGCAACCCTTCCAGGGGTGGCCTGATCGTGTCGATTCCTAAGTTAAAATGGTTCCAATGAAATGAAAGATTAAACTGAGCATTTTCTAAGTAACCATTCTGTTCCAGGTTGTCAAGAGTCCGCTCTGATGTTAGGGTCTTCACCATCATTGCCGCATACAAATACTAAATGGGGTCAGCGCTCAATATGAGACTTTACGCAAATGAAAGTATAATGTATTGCTTTGTGAATGAAGGGGAGGGTGTTGAGTTAATAGTTACGCTTTATTTCCGAATTCATTATTATTGGAAGTAATGAGAATGAGCGTAAAAAGGTTTAATGCTTATTCTTCTTTTCAGGAAGAAAGGCCTGCAATATAGCATCTCCCTGATCCGCCATTGCAGAAATCCAGTACACTAAATCATACCAGCAAAAAATATAGTATATTTGCCCCATGCCCTGAAATTGATAAACATTTATTTCCTGAAGTTCTAGCTGTGTCGGATGATGAAACGGGGAATGGGGTGCAGAGAGCATTCTTTCGATCATGTCTTCTGTTTGATGCTGTGCAAGATCTGCCTTTTTACTGCGGGAAATCCATACCATTGCTGGCGGTCCATTATTGGTCTGATAAACGCCGATGCCTCCTTCTATAATATCAATTTCTTTACCGTGAAGCTTATTAATTTTTTCCAGGGCTTTTATGCCAGTAATCAGTTGGACCCGCTGTAATCCCCCAATGGTTTTTGGGAACAGGGAGTGAAGGGATTGAGGCGGCCTGTTACAAGTAGCAGTCGTTATAATGACAATAAGGATTGTAGATATAATAATGTGCATATTTTTCATTATGTTTTTTCACTTGATTATTCTATTATACACGTCGTAAAGTAAGGTATTTTCATAGCAGGATCAAGTTATATATCGCCATTACGCTATGATACTGCCTCTCTTTAATTACCAATTGTCAGTTATCCCAGTTGTAACGTCCCTTTTACGCTTTTATTGGTATTTTTATAATATTTTTAGGAGATAAAATCGTATCACAAGAATGTCAAAACAATTTTTCTACGAATCCTGATTTATAAAGTATAGCATGATAATTTAGCAAAACGTATTTGCAGGCAGTAAAATCCTTTTCAAAGGTAAAATTATTATTGACCAAAGGTACGGTAAAAATCGTATAGTAATATCTACTTTTTGTTTTAAATTTGGCCTTAATTTTTTTATGTGGTGAATACTATGGCTACAGATGAGCAAAGAATAGACCAAAGAATCGAATCGTCTAACCTTTTATCCTACATTTGTTTTGATGAAAATAATCATGAAATGATGCAAGGAATGGGAAGGACGTTAAACGTAAGTGAGGGTGGAATTTTGTTAGAGACACATGTCCCTATCGATCCTCATTATATTGTTTCTTTGACTATGGCTCTCGAAGACGACCTCATGGATTTCAAGGGTAAGATTGTCTATTCAAGGAAACGAGACGATGGCAAGTTTGAATCTGGAATTGAGTTCACAGAGATGAATGAAGAAAAGCACCAATTTTTTAAACAGTATATATTCATTTTCAGAGGACAAGATAATGTAACATAATATGAAGGATTTGCTATAAAATATAAAAGCGTATTTGGCGAGGGTGTGCAATGGCTGATAAGGAAAAAATAAAGGCTTTAATAAAAGAAGCGGCGCATTATCAAAAACAGGGCCTCTTGGAAGAATCTAAGGAAAAATATGAGGAGATCCTTGCATTCATTCAACATGATGAAAAATATATAAAGGACGGAAAACTAATTGACGCTGTTCAAGGAAAAATCCGAATCGTAGAGGAAAGTTTGGATGAGGTTGATAACTATACAGAGACACCCGTGCTGTCTGAAGAAGTGCAAACGCTTATCAGTCGATTATTTTCATCCTCACAAGATGAAGATATGGCCGCAATCGAAGGAGCTGTTGCTCTTGCCAAGTTTGGTCAATACCAAAAAGCGTTAGAAGAATTTCAAAGACTAATAGAGGAAGGAAAAATGCCTCTTGTTGCGGCCAAGAATACCCTCATGTGTCACATGGCAGTTTCTTCACCGGATGCGGCTATTGCGCAATTCACACAATGGGTATCTGGAGAAGCATTCTCCAGAAGTGATCTAAAATACATACGAACATTTTTAAAGAATACGTTAGAAAAGCAGGGCATCAACTTTGATCTCCCGAAGGTAGATGAAGCTCCTGCCGAAGAGGGTGAACTTGAAGAAAAAGAAGGAGCAATCATCGATATATCATCAGTGAGCGTACAATTACCCAATGGCCTTCGCAAGGGTGAAACGGTGGAGTTTGAAGTCACCTTTCAGTTAGGGAATAAAATTAGTATTATTATTTCAGGTCAACAGAAAGATTTGGCAAATGCTTTCAAGACCGGAATCCGATTATCAGAAATGCAGTGTTTTTCCCCTGTAGCTATATTCAATGCCAGAGGGACTGTTTCCGGTCTGAGAATAATTACGTCCGGCCCGAGGCGCGGGGATCATGCGTTGGATATCACAATAAATAGTGTGTAATCACTGGAATAAAGAGACTATCACAGTTCATGTATTTGGGCTAAAGATGATGAGGATTTTTAGCCCTCTTTTTACAGAAAGGATGTTTGAGGGGTACTATAAGTTTTATGGCTGTCTTCAATCCTAAAAATAGAGTCATTGAATGTAAGATTGTATATTATGGTCCAGGGCGAAGTGGAAAGACCACCAACTTGGAATATATTTTTAAAGCGGGGAAAAAATATACGGACAGTGAGTTGGTATCCATAAACACCAAGGGTGATCGTACCCTCTTCTTTGATTTTCTTCCACTCGGCTTGGGTAAAATCAGAGGATGTGACGTCAAGGTTCAACTTTATACCGTCCCTGGACAGGCAAAATATAGTTCCACCAGAAAACTGGTCCTCAAAAATGTAGACGGTGTCGTTTTTATTGCGGATTCCTTAGAAATTCGACGGAAAGAAAACCTTTTATCCCTAAAGGATCTGCAGCAAAACCTTGCAGAAAAAAACATGAATATATTCAAAATTCCACTCATCATTCAATATAACAAGCGAGATCTTGGTGCACAGGGTATTCCCGTTATGCCTTTAGAAGTCATGGAGCGTGAACTGAATGGTAAGCTCAAGGCTCCCTCTTTTGAGGCAAGTGCCGTAAAGGGAACGGGCGTGTGGGATACCCTGAAGAAGTGCTTGCTGCTCACATTACGTCATCTCCAAAAAGAGTTACAATGGTCAGAATAGAGGTTTGTCATGAGCGCTAAAGCTGCGCTTGCAGGAAGCTTGAGCTTTATTAGCTTGACAGATATCTTTCAAATACTTGGTGGAAACAGTAGCACTGGGGTAATGCGAATTACGAGTCAACATACTCCAGATCCTGGGCTCATATATTTTTCCAAGGGGGATCCTGTGAATGCTACGAGCGGTCCTTTGAACGGTTTAGATGCAGTTTATGCCCTGTTTGGGTGGATTGAAGGAAAATTCGAATTTTATGAACAAGAGGTTCAAATTGGGCGTGTAATTAAAAAGAATAGAATGGAGATATTGCTCGATGCAATGAGGATGCTTGATGACGGGTTAATCAAGAAAGTGGGTCCACTCCCTTTTGATGAGATGGCTTCCATAGAAGTGAGTGAAACCAGATCTGAGAAAAAAGGAATCCCCAGCGTCATTAAAGGACCACTGGTAGATTACTCACATGTCCTTGATGAAGAAGAATACCATGCCGGAGAGAGAATTGCCAGAGCCGGGGGTCATGGCAAATGGATTTGGATCATATTGAAAGGATCGGTAAATGTAAGCAGGGAAACATCTAATGGCCCTATGAACATAACCAACCTTGGAGAAGGATGCTTTATCGGAGGTTTCACCATTTTGCCATTTATGGAATATACCCGCAGTGTTACCGTAACTGCTTTGGACGATGTTCAATTGGGCTTGTTGGACACCGAGTTTCTTTATCGAGATTTTATGTCTCTATCACCTGATTTCAGAAAAATTCTTCTCAGTCTGGATTGTAGACAAAGAAAGATTACGGATAGGGCTGTAGAGTTGTTTATGAAAGAGGACAAAACCGAGGGATTTACCAAAAATAAGAAGATAGTCATAGAGAAGGGTTCTTCGAAACAAACGGCATTCGCCATATTAGAAGGTGAGACATACGTGATTGGTCAGACCCAGAAAGGGTACCTGCCGCTATTGAAACTTGAAAAAGATGAGGTCTTTGGCTATATGCCGTTCGCAGATATGGGCCATGAACCTCGGTCTGCCTTGGTTTTAGCATCAAAAGATTTAAAGGTGCATAAGCTCGATACAGAAAGCATCCAAAAAGAGTACGAGAATCTTTCAGGCACATTCAGAAATATGATTTATCATTCGTGTATGTGTACTTTTATCACGACAAAACTGGCGTATCACCTGTATGAGGTGAAATAGCTATGCTTCTTTTTTTAAAGAACAGGTTGATGTACCATAATTACCATAGAAAATTTTGATTTTTCCTCCATATTTCCATTACTCATCCCATTTAGACCCTCAATAATTGATGTAATAGTTCTAAGAGGGTAGCTCTTTATTAATTTTTCTTCCATCAGTAGTATGCTGAAAAGATCTTCACCGACTTTAATAAGATCGGCGCCTTTAATCTCAGTGGGACTATCATAATTTATGCCGATAGTCTGTCCTTCGTACTTTTTGAGCAAATCCTTAATTTTCGCCTTTGGTTTTAACACATTTATGATATCTTCTATCTTTTTTTGAAGCTCTTTTTTATCCGCCTCTTCTTTCTGCTTTCTTAAGGCCTCAGCCCTTTCCTCTTCTTCCTTCTTCCTTCTCAGGGCCTCAATCCTTTCTTCCTCTTGTTGCTTTCTCAGGGCCTCGGCTCTCTCTTCCTCTTCCTTCTGTTTTCTTAAGGCCTCAGCCATTTCCTCTTCTTCCTTCTTCCTTCTCAGGGCCTCAATCCTTTCTTCCTCTTCTTTTTGTTGTCTCAGAGCTTCAGCCTTTTTCTCCTCTTCTTTCTGCTTTCTTAAGGCCTCAGCCCTTTCCTCTTCTTCCTTCTTCCTTCTCAGGGCCTCAATCCTTTCTTCCTCTTGTTGCTTTCTCAGGGCCTCGGCTCTCTCTTCCTCTTCCTTCTGTTTTCTTAAAGCCTCAGCCATTTCCTCTTCTTCCTTCTTCCTTCTCAGGGCCTCAGCTCTCTCTTCTTCCTTTTTTCTCTTTGCTAGGAATTCTGTCTTTTTCTCCTCCTTATTTTTTTTCGCTAAAAGCTCCGCTTTTTTTTCCTCATCAGTTTCCTCTCGTGCCTGAATATCATAATATTTTAAGAAAACTATCCCGCACTTTGAGCACTCCACAGACAATAAATCATTCTCTTGTCCACATTTGGGGCATATTAATGGTTCTCCTTTTTGAGCATCAGTCTTTGAAATTGGTTCCTTCACTTTACTATCTCTTTGTTTCCCTTTTTCAAATAGCCCTCGAAGTTCAGGAAATAATATGAAGGAACTTCCGCATCTCGAACATTCTTTTGATGGAAATAGATTCTCTTGTCCACATTTGGGGCATATGATAGTCTTTTTAACCATTTTTTCCTCCCCTTTTCCCATTTTACCCTTCAGAATGCTTTTTAATCCTGTTTTGCAACAATCTTTTAACTCCCATATTTTTACTTTTTTTTCTACTTTTTTTCTATCTCTTGTTACTTCAATGCTATACACTTAATTAAATGTGTGGCCTCTTTCTTGCTGAAGTATGTTACCTGACACGGTCTATAAATAGCATGTACAGCATAGGTAGGTCAATGTGTGAAAAAGTACTGAACACTAATTTTTTACTAAAAAATCACAAAATTCAGACAAAGTCGTTAGCCTGAATATATGATGCAGCCTAAGTGAAAAATAATAAAAGGGATGATTCTCAATGTGTTCTGCTTAATCAACCTTACTTTAGGAGAATAGAGGAGAATTTGTCAAATATTTCCTTCACATTATGCTCGGATAAACACTTGTAATTATCTGTTAAAAAAGATATCCAAAAATAAGAGTGGGTAAAACGCGGAGTGAAAAATATTTTTTAAGAGGTATCAAAATTTTTCTGCTGAAAGTGGGATTTAAAAAGGAGTGATACTATGGGGTATAGGTTTCTTGAACTGAATATCGAAGATACAATCGGTACATTGGCCCTTGCCAAGACAGAAAGCCTTAATGCACTTAGCCTGGAGTTTGCAGGTGAAATCACAGGAGCCGTGAGGGAATTAAGTGAAACGGATAATGTGAGGACAATCATCCTTAAAAGTAATGCCCAGATTTTCTGTGCGGGTCTTGATTTGAAAGATTTTGCCTCCGCAGGCCTTGATGGAACACCAAAAAGCAGTCTTGATTTTCCTGAAAAATTACACGAATTATTTGATTGCTGTAATGTGCTTGAGGAATGTCCAAAGCCTATTATCGCGGCAGTCCATGGTAAGTGTGTGGGTGGTGGGCTTGATATGATTGCCGCCTGCGATATTCGGCTCTGCACAGAAGACGCTACATTCTCTCTGAGGGAAGCTGGCATAGGGCTTGTGGCGGACATGGGCATACTCCAGCGCCTTCCCCTGATAATCGGTCAGGGTTTTACAAGAGAAATGGCCTATACCGCACGCTTTTTCTCTGCAAAGGAGGTTGCACGCATAGGACTGGTAAATGGCATATATGCAGACAGAGAGGCGCTTATGGAGGAGGCAAAAAAGCTTGCCGCCCTAATCGCAGAAAATGCCCCCCTTGCTGTTCAGCAAACCAAAAAGGTTCTTAACTTCAGTAGAAGTGCAACTGTTGAGGATGGAATGTCCATGGCGATGCAAAAAAATATGGTGCTCTTATTTTCACAGGATGTGCGGGAAGCTATGACAGCTTTTATGGAGAAGAGAAAACCGGATTTTAAGGGGAAGTAAAGCGAGGCCCATTTCACGGCCCTTTGACAAGTGATCCCTGTATAAATATTTATTTAATAGTCTTTGTTTGATTCCAAATTCACGGTATCTTTCATGGAAAGCGAGATGCGGTTTCTTTCAAGCTCAACGTCAAGGACCGTGACCATTACACGCTGGTTAACCCTTACCACCTGCCCCGGGTCTTTTACGAAGTGATTCGCTAGCTGGCTGATGTGAACCAGGCCGTCTTGGTGCACTCCGATATCAACAAAGGCCCCGAAGGTGGTCACATTGGTGATCACACCTGGAATCCTCATTCCTGGGCGAAGATCACCGATCTGCGTAATCCCTTCAGCAAAGCTCGGGCCTTCAAACTGTTTCCGAGGATCACGACCGGGTTTGGCGAGTTCATCCATGATATCGGTCAAAGTAGGCATTCCCACCTTTTCCGTTACATACACTGATAAATCAATGTGCTGACGAAGCTTTTCATCGTCGAGCAGATCTTGTACAGAACGACCAAGGTCTCTTGCCATGGTTTCTATAATGGGATACGACTCCGGATGGACCGCACTCGCATCAAGTGGATTTTTTCCTCCCATAATTCGAAGAAAGCCAGCGGCCTGCTCAAACACCTTTGGACCCATCCGTTTCACCTTTTTCAACTCATTCCTGGATGAAAGAGGCCCATGTTCGTTGCGATATGTGATAATGTTTTTGGCCAACTGGGGGCCAAGACCCGAAACGTACTGCAAGAGTTGCTCGCTGGCTGTATTGACTTCCACACCTACGGCATTGACACAGCTCATAACCACATCATCAAGGCTTTTTTTGAGTGCCTGCTGGTTTACATCATGCTGGTATTGTCCCACACCAATAGATTTGGGATCGATTTTCACAAGCTCCGCCAGTGGATCCATAAGGCGCCTTCCTATGGAGACTGCCCCCCGAAAGGTTATATCCAAATCGGGAAACTCAGCTCGAGCCACCTCGGAGGCAGAGTAGATGGATGCGCCGCTCTCATTGACAACTATTATCGGAATATTTCCTGGTAGATTACAGTCTTTAATAAAGGACTCTGTTTCCCTTCCTCCAGTGCCATTTCCTACTGCAATGGCCTCTACTTCGTGCTTCGAGCATAGGCTCAAGAGGATCTCTTTCGCATCAGAGCGCTCCTTTTCGGATTTGAATGTATAGAGAGTATTAGTGTGAAGTAATTTTCCTTGTCTGTCCAGGCAGGCAACCTTGCAACCGGTGCGGATACCCGGGTCAATTGCTATCATATTTTTTTGGCCCAACGGAGGGGCAAGTAGAAGCTCTCGGAGACTGTCGGCAAATATTCTTATCGCCTTCCTGTCGGCCAGCTCTTTGGTTTCACAACGGATCTCTGTTTCAATAGCAAATGACAGAAGCCTGCGATAGCTATCCTGAACTGCCTCTTTCACCTGAGAGGATGCAGCATTTTCTCCCTTGACAAACAAGGCCTCCAGCAGAGAGAGAGCGTCATCCTCAGGAGGGTATATCTGCAAACTCAAAAAACCTTCCTTTTCACCCCTGCGCATGGCCAAAATTCTGTGGGAAGGCGCTTTAGAGACTGGTTCTTCATAATCAAAGTAGTCACGAAACTTGGCTCCCTCTGACTCTTTGCCTGGAATTACCATCGCCCGGAATATTCCTTTCTGAGCATAAAGGGCACGCATTTTTTCGCGGGCTTTTGGATCTTCATTTACCCACTCGGCAATGATATCTCTACTGCCTGCAAGAGCATCTTCTTTTGTTTCAACCCCTTTTTCCTGGTCAATATAGGCGATTGCCTCCGCAAATGGATCTGTGCCTTCCTGCTGGTCAAAGAGAATTCTAGCCAGGGGTTCAAGTCCTTTTTCCCTGGCTACGATTGCCTTTGTACGCCGTTTTGGCCTAAAAGGTAAATAGATATCCTCAAGGGCAGTCACACCCTGAGCGGCAAGGATCTTTTCTTTTAACTCATCTGTGAGCAACTCCCTCTCCTCAAGCGAGTTGAGTATGCTTGTACGGCGCTTTTCCAATTCCTTTAGTTGAGCCATCCTGTCACGTATGGCGGTTACGGTCACTTCATCAAGAGAGCCGGTGGCCTCCTTCCTGTATCTGGCTATAAAGGGCACTGTAGAGCCTCCTTCAAGCAATCCGGCGGTGGTCATTACATGGTGAGGCGCAAGGCTCAGCTCATCGGCAATCTTGTCAATATGTTCCTGGTTCATTATTCTCCGTGGTAGTCGTTTTAAGTTATCTAGATGTGAGATATAAAATGGTTAAAAATGCATACCTTATTAAGCTTTCTAAGAATGTTTTTTTCAAATTTATTTCCAGAGCGTATCAACCAATCCTAATAGAGGTAGGGATCGAGAAGCCTATTTTCTGTTATTTACAAAGGAGGTGAAGGGCTTGCTGGATGGCTTTTACTTTTCTTTAAAGAATTGCAAGTATTCCCCGTAGCCCTCTTTTTCTAAATCTTCCTTAGGAATAAATTTTAAGGCTGCGGAATTGATGCAATATCTCAAACCTGTAGGCATCGGTCCATCAGTAAACACATGCCCCAAATGAGAATCCCCGTGCTTGCTTCGAACTTCCGTGCGGGTGGTGAAAAGGCTTCTGTCTTCTTTTTCAACGCTGTTATCAGGCTTAAGCGGTTTTGTAAAGCTGGGCCATCCGGTTCCGGAGTCAAATTTGTCAAGCGAGCTAAACAGAGGTTCTCCTGAGACGATGTCAACGTATATGCCGGCTCTTTTGTCATCCCAGTATTTATTGTTAAAGGGCGGTTCAGTTCCCTCTTCCTGCGTAATCTTATACTGCGTCGGCGTTAATTTCTGACGCAGCACTTCATCACTCGGCTTTATATATCTTTTGTCCTTCGTATGCATTTCCGCTCCTTCCGTGGAATCCTGCCATGCCTTTTTTAGGAATTTGTCACGGCCCGAGTTAAAGCGATAGTACTTATATTTGATAGGATTTTTCTTATAGTAGTCCTGATGGTACTCCTCTGCGTTGTAGAACTTTGAAAATGGAATGATCTCGGTGACAACTGGTTTTTCAAATTTCTCCATTGCATTGAGTTCTTCTTTGGACTGCTCTGACAGCATTTTCTGTTTCTCATTATGATAAAAAATGGCTGATCGGTACTGTGATCCGCGGTCCGCAAACTGCCCACCGGGATCGGTTGGATCTATATGCTTCCAGAAAATGTCTAGTATTGTCTCATATGTAACCTTTGAAGGATCATAGTTTACCTGTACTGCTTCAACATGACCGGTATCACCTGATGATACACTTTCGTAGGTCGGATTTTCCTTATGACCACCGGTGTAACCGGATGTAACCTCGACAACGCCGTCGATTTTCTCGAAGTCTGATTCAATGCACCAAAAGCAGCCGCCGGCAAATGTTGCTGTTTCTAATTCGATGCGCTGTTTGCCCATGGTATCTCTTGCCTCATTTTCAAGGTTTGTGGCATTCTGACAGCCAAATTCCACCAAAACTATCAAAATGCCTAATAATAATGTTTTCTTTAAATTCATCGTAAAAACAAAATAATCATTATTCTGAAAAAGTCAAAAAGCTTCGTTGCTCTCTGTATCCTGCATCCGGATATAAGGCATATACCCCAATCACCACCAGAGGCCAGGGACTTTATGAAAGGTGCATGAGAATATAGCCCTTAGTTCGCCTGCCAAAGGACTAAGGTTTGGTGAGAATTCTGTGGAAAAGAGTTGAGTATCGCTCCTTACTCGTTATTAGTAAGACTGCGGCTCCTTCGTTTAACGAACGTCGTAAAATCATCAACAACCTGAATCAGGGCAGGAAGGAAAACAAGCGTCCCGACAGTTCCCGTTATAAGGCCAAAGGCTATGGTTATGGCCATGGGAATAAGAAACTGGGCCTGTATGCTCGTCTCAAGAAGCATAGGGAGCAAGCCTGCCACGGTCGTGATTGTGGTCATAACAATCGGACGAAATCGACGCTTCACGGCAGCTACGAGGGATGTGCTGGTTTCTCCAGTCTCAACGAGTCTGGCCTTGAAGAAATCCATCAGGATGATAGCATTATTAATGACAACGCCGCTAAGGGCAACGCCGGCCATCACGCTCAGCATGATGAGTTTGTATCCCATGAAAATATGTCCCCAGATCATTCCCACAAGACCCATGGGAACGATCGAAAGAACCAGAAGGGGCGATGCCCAGCTATCCATAACGAGCGCAAGAACGCAGAATACGATTAAAAGCCCGATAAAAGCTCCGAACTTTAGGCCTGCAAAGGTTTCCCGCTGTGTTGCCCGCTGGCCTTCGAGCCGGATATTTACGCCGGGGAACTTTGCCGGCATTTGGTTAAGCAGGATGGGTTGCAGGCTCTCAATCGCCTTTCCTGCCGTGGTCACATCCTCGTCGATATCAGCCGTGATGGCAACGGCCCTCCTTCGATCCAGATGTTTGAGATCAGCCCATCCCCTGCTTTGTTCTATCCGGGCCACGGTGAGCAATGGAACGCGCATGGGACCGCCCCCGGCTGATTGAACGAGAACGGTCAGGTTCTTCAAGTCCTCCAATCTGTACCTCTGACGTTTAGGAAAAAGAGCCCGAACCTTGACATCGTCACTCCCTTCCTGAAAGCTTTGGACAATTGCACCGAAGAAGGCGTTCTTTACCTGCGCCGCAAGAGATGCTGAGCTAAGGCCGAGTCGTCGCCCTTCCTCGTTGACCGATAGGGAGAGCTCGTTCTTTCCGGGCCTGAGATCTGTCTCGATATTGGAGACGCCGGGAACGGTAGAGATATTGTTTATCAAGAAGGCGCTGGCCGCTTCAAGGTTTTCCCATGTTGTGCCCATGAGCCGGATATCAAATTCTTTTCCACCTACGCCCCGTTCAAGCCTCGAAAAGGTGAGTGACGTAATGCCGGGCAGGATCTTTGTGCTTTTCCGCCAGGCCGACAGGACTTTATCACTCGTTATGCTCCGGAGTTCTGCATCTCTCAATTCAACCTGAACTTGGGCAAGGTGTCCGCCTCTATCCGAACCAATAGACGTCTCCCCAAACCGTACAAGGACCCGCTCAATGAGAGGCTCTCTACCGCCAGGATCTCCCAGTTTCTGCTCTATTCTTTTCAGGGCATTTTCAAGTTCGACAACCATTTTTAGGGTGTGATCGGATCGTGTTCCTATGGGATATCGCACCCGGGCGACAATACTATTGGTGTCGGGCATGGGGAAAAATGTGAAAAGGAGACGTCCCCCGGCCGGCATTCCGAAACTCAAAAGGACGATAGCAATAGAAGCCCCGATGATCCAATAGCGCGCTCTTATGAAAAAAACTGTTGTAGGCCCCACCACCTTTTCAACAATGATCTCAATACGGGACTCGATCTTGGCTCTCAAGGGAAAAGAACTTTTTTTCGCAGCATGATCCCTCTCCAACCCGTGTTCTATGTGTTTGGGCAGAGAAAAGAAGGCTTCGATCAGGCTGACGGACAAAGCCACGACAACCACCCATGGCAAGGCACCCATGGTTCTTCCCATTGAGCCGGTTATAAACATGAGAGGAACAAAGGCCCCGATCGTAGTCAGGCTCGAGGCAAGAATAGGCCAGAATACGCTGGTTGAGCCTCCGTAGGCTGCTTCATATCTCCCTTCACCCGTTTTGAATCGGGTGTAAATATTCTCCGAGACCACCACGGCATCGTCAACGATCATTCCAAGCACGAGAAGAAGTCCAAACATGGTGATCATATTCAGGGTCATGCCCAAGATGTACATGACAAAAATCGTCCCCAGAAAGGAAACCGGTATGCCCCAGGCCACCCAGAAAGCGGTTTTGATTTCGGTAAAGAACCACAGAACCAAAAAGACAAGAACAAGACCCATAATCCCGTTTTTCAGAAGGATATTGAGACGGTCTTTGATGCGGATAGACTGATCCACGAAAATATCCACGCCTATTCCCGATGGAAGGCCCTTGCGAAACCCGTCAAGGTAACCTCTAACGGCATCCGCTGTGGCCACCGTGTCTTGTGCTTCGGTTTTATCCACCTGGACTATGGTAGCCCTTTGTCCGTTGTAGCGGGCGCTGATTTCAACATCCTCCCAATCCCGATGGATTTCAGCCAGGGCACCAAGGGTGATCTCGCTGCCTTCTGGCCCCTGGCTGATAGGAATCTTGAGAAAGTCTTTGGGATCCCTTTTTTGTTCACGGATTCTCAAAAGAAAGTCCCCTCGCTCTCCATGGATTGTGCCCAGGGGAAGATCAAGGCTGGCCGCTTTGACGGCCTCGGCAAGCTGGCCAATGGTAATACCGTATTCCCTGAGACGGGCCTCAGTCACGGATATGAGGATTTCGGGGGCGCGAACGGATTCAAGGACAACTTCCGTTGCTATTCGATGTATGATCAGCTCATCCCTCAACAGCTCGGCATAGTGTTTAAGGGTCCGCTCAGGCACACGGCCATGGACGATAAGGGTCGCAACCCGGTCCTTTCGTTTTACTTCACTGACAATGATGTCTTCCACGCCTTCAGGAAAAATTTTTATCTTATCGATGCGATCTCTTAAATCGATGAGGGCCGAATCTATATCGGCCCCCTCCTTAATCTCTATCGTGGCCGAGGCGAGCCCCTCACTGGCGCTCCCTGAAATGGATTTGAATCCCTCGATCCCTATGCATTGTTCTTCAATCGGCCTCAACACCGCCCGCTCCACCTCAACCGGTGAAGCGCCTTCATACCGGGCAGAGACCTTGATCATGTCAAGATCCGCGGAGGGAAATGTTTCCCTTCTAATCTGTGTTGCCGCCAAAAGGCCAAGTCCTAATATAAAGAGCATTACGACATAGGCCCCGGTCCTGCTTTTCAGAAAGAACGAAATTAATCTCATGATGTATCCGCTTCCTTTTCCCATTGGCGCACGGGGCTTCCTTCAAAGGCACCGGGTATGTCATTGAGAACCACTTTTGAACCGGAGGGCATGACTGGAGTCACCGGAAGAATCACATCCGTCCCTAGGACGATGATCGGTTCGACAGCAACTTTGCTGAGTTTGCCGTCTTTAACGAGATAAAGGGTATTATCTGTGTTCATGGCTTTTGCAGGAACCACAAGGATGTTTTCATAGCGTTTTCCTTGAATAAAAACCCTTACAAAAGTACCAGGAAGCAGGCCTCTGCTCATATTTTTCCTCATCCTCTCATATGGTCCCGGAATTTCAATGATCGCTGTTATCGATCTTGTTGTCTCATCCAGTTGAGCCCCGATACGGCTGAGGTGACCTGTTATTTTTTGCTTTTGACCCAATGACATCCAATGAATATCCGCTCTCAATTTGACCTGTTCCCAGGGCGGAATATTTCTGTCCAATTTGTCAAAATCATAAAGGGCTGACATATGGCGTGTCTCTATAGGAATTGCTGCTTCTATGGGAGAATCAACCGGATATATGCTGGCCAGTAGTGTATTTGGCTGTATCACCTGATACGTCTTAGCCCTGACATTTTCAATGCGACACCTGTATGGAGCCCGGATAATGGTCTTTGATAGCTGAATCTCCTTGGCCTTGAGCATGGCAAGAGATGCCTGACGGTTTGCTTTAAGTACTGCCAGTTTTTGATTTCCCAGGGCAATGGCGGCCTGGCGTTTCTCCATAGCAAGGAGTCGTTCATTCCTGCGGGTCTCGGCAGACTGGACCTGCTGTTCGGGAACAAGTTTTTTCTTGAAGATCTCAAGAAGGCGTTCATGATCTTTTTTCGCCAGCTCAAATACCCTCTTTTCAATTTCGAGAAGTCGAGTATCACTTTCTTGCTGTACTTTGACCTCCGTCAGCTGTGCATCAATTGCATTTATCTGGGCACTGAGTTGGTCAATCTCAGCTACAATTGATGAATCATCGATGCGAAACAGCAGCGCATCCTTTTCAACGAGATTCCCTTCAGCAGTATAAGGGCCCAATTCCACTACCATTCCAGGGATTTCCGACAGCACATCAAGTCGCTCGGAAGGGCGAACCGTTCCGTACCCACGAATCACGGCATTATAGCTTTGTGCTTTTACCGTTTTCACTTCGGCTGTTGGCCGAAAGTCTGGCGGCTTCTTTTTTTTCTGAACGGGCCGGGTGGAAATAAGTTGATAGAATAGCCCGACCCCAACAGCGATACCGATAAAGATGCCCAAAGCATTTAGTATTTTTCGTTTCATTTTTATATCCTCACAGGCAGGTATAAATAGTACATGATCCCATATTATGCATGATGGCTGAATTTACAAAACCAATTCATCCAACTATAGCATTAAGAGGATGCTTGGAAAATCTTTATTATTTTAGGAGAGACAATTAAAAGTTGAATACTCTATCAGCTTCAATCAATACAATCCCCATTATACCACTTCGTGCTAAAAATAGTCACTCAGAAAAATCGATACGTTGCCACTGTGCGTAACAAAAGATAACTGATCATTAATTGTTTGAATGTCATTATATTTTGTTTTTTGAATAATGTAATAATGACGGCAAGAACTCTAGCATTTAGCTGATAATTGCAATATTTGGTAAACTATAGGTCTATTATGGACATATTATGCCTGTATTTCAATGGTTCATTTTGGTGTGAGCTTTAATGTTGTTGCTCGATCCATATCTTTATTTCTTCGGTGGCTGGAATTTTTCCGACGCTTTTTACTTTACCATCAATTACCACAGCTGGTGTCGTAAAGACGCCATATTTAGCTATCTCCATGACATCAGTCACCTTATCTACTTGAGCAACGAGACCACTTTCAGTAAGGGCCTCTTTGACATTTTTTTCGGTAGTCTGGCACTTCGAACATCCAGAACCCAATATTTTGATTTCCATTATTTTTTCTCCTTATCTGTTATCAATGTATTTATTTAATCAGACATTCCTTGGCTTTCTCTCTTGTGAAAACTCTGCATGTCTTAACCCGCTATCCATCCATAGGTCATACCGGCAATGGTGGATAAGATCACAATAATGACACAAAATGTAGCTGTTTTCTTAACACCCATCACCCCGCCGATTACCAGCATGTTTGGAAGGGACAAGGCAGGACCGGCAAGAAGGAGGCTAAGGGCAGGCCCCTTGCCCATACCGGCCCCCACTAGTCCTTGAAGAATCGGGACCTCGGTTAGGGTGGCGAAGTACATGAGGGCCCCGGAGACGGAAGCGAAAAGATTTGCCCAGATGGAATTCCCTCCAACGAGGTACTGGATGTAATGCTCAGGAATCAGGGCAGAATGTCCCGGTCTTCCCAGCATGAACCCGGCTACTAGAACACCTGCACCNAGGAGCGGAAAGATCTGCTTCATGAAACCCCAGGTGGACTGAACCCACGTGAGCCTTTCGTCTTTGACGAACCAGCCCTTGAGCATGAAACCAAGGAGAACAAGAAGCCCACCTGTGATGTACCACTTGGCAGCAAAGATAATTGTCCAGAGTCCTGTCGAACCTTCAGCTGGTTTTGCAAAGGCGGCAAAGATGAGGATCAAAATCAGCGTTAGCATAAAAAAGGCATCTTGGATGAGGGTCCGGCCTTTGTCCTCTTCCTCAGGGAGGAAGATCTGTCCTGCTGTTCGGGCCGCATCATCTTTCCTAAAGAAGAAGGCCATAAGCAGTCCGGCCAAAATGGCAAAAAGTACAGCCCCGATGGCGCGTGCAAGACCCAGTTGCCATCCAAGAATCCTGGCTGTCAACACGATTGCAAGCACGTTAATAGCAGGACCGGAGTAAAGAAAGGCCGTAGCCGGACCGATACCGGCTCCGCGGGTATAGATCCCTGCAAACAAAGGCAGAACTGTACAGGAACATACGGCTAAGACAGTTCCGGACACGGAGGCAACAGAGTAGGAAAGAAATTTTTTCGCTCTCGCGCCGAAATATTTGAGTACCGAGGCCTGAGAAACGAACACAGCAATAGCGCCGGCAATGAAAAATGCCGGGATCAGGCAGGTCAAAACATGCTCCCTGGCATATTCCTGAAGCATCATAACGGCCTCAAACCCCGATTGCCGTATGGTAGAATTGCTCCAGGGAATAAAGTAGCAGGCAAGGAAACAAAGCACGATGATAAGAAATTTGATTCGTTCTTTCATAATGGGTACTCCTGATACATACAGCGATTACTATACTATTTGATCAATATTAATAATTATATAACTATATTATTATATGAGATGGATAAAAAAAATACTATTTTTTACAGATATCTTCTCTTCGAATAGCAGGAAGATTTTCAATCAGAGCTGTGATCTCTTTATCATCCTCTATCCAGTGCTTGAGATTTCCTAAAAGGCTGGCCACGTATGGGCTGCTACTCCCGTCAGTAAGGTGATAGTTAACCCACAACCCGTCTTTTTGGAAACTGACCAAACCGGCATCCTCAAGTAATTTAAGATGCTTCGAAACAGCAGGCTGAGAGATACGTAATGCTTTTTGCATCTCACAGACACACATAATTTTATGTTGTAACATCTTTATGATTTTTACCCGATTAGGGTCAGAAAGAGCTTTCATTACCTTAGTAAAACTTTTCATCAAACACTCCTTACTATATTCTAAAATAGTAATATAATCCTTTGTTTTTCCATTGTCAATGAAATTTCATTCAGTTGAATGAAGTGTTGATTTCAGTCAGGAAGTAAGGTAATTGTGCTACCATCTCTCAATATTGAGTAGTCTGCAGGCACATGAAGGAAAGATCCTGTCTGGTGTTTCAATGGTTTATTAACATTTAATTTTGGTAACATAAAGAATGGAGGCATTCTATGAGCAATGGTGGACAAGAGCAGAATATCAATTTTACAATGGACAAAGACAATCTATACCGTGAGGAATCGGTGACAGATATCAAGGCGGGTTCTATCAGACGCCTACTCCCTATAAAATCGGATGGTACAGATGATCCGAACCGTACACCGATATTTGTTGGTCATTCGCAACTGATGTCCGAGAAGGGCCCGGTGCCCGTTCAATCAAGGTTGTCAGCCAACACGCTGGAGGAGGCAATAGATGCTTTTCCAGAGGCGATGAATAGTGCCCTGGCTGAGATCATTGAACGCGTCCGACAAATGCAACAGCAACAGCAGCCGGGCCAACAAAATGATGGTTCGAGTATTATTATTCCTGGCAAATAGCTGAACCATACCGCTGCACAATAATGTGGCTATTCATAAAGAAAGTATCGAAGTTAAAAACCAAAAATTTGTTGATTTCGACTTTGTCATATTATGAAAATAACAGTACATCCTTTACATCTATTTTAAACGGTAAATATGCTATCTGAACACATCATACTTCAGTCGGTGGGATCACTGTCGATTGCAGTGGTGGCACTGCTCATGCTGATTGCGCAAGCCTTTTTCTTTTTTAGGAAGCCGCATTACACATGGTACGCTTGGAGCGCAGCCATCTCGTTTTCAGCCTTATTGTATTCATTCGGCATTTTCCTCGAATACAATACGCCATCTGGCTACCTCAACAGATTTTCCGGCCTGCTGGAGTGGATGGCCATTATCTGTTTAATTCACTGTCTATACGGATTTTCTTTTTCCTATCTCGGCATTGAAAGTAAACGGTACCATACCATAGCCGGTGTCTGCCATGGGCTTATGCTCATCCTCTTGTGGTACACCCCCTATCTCGTGGCTGACAGCTTTGTCACTCGAGAATTTATATGGTTAGATGCTCCCTATACCGAACCGGCTTTGGGACCCCTCGGTTCAGTATTCGTGCTCTATGCAGTCGCAGCAAGCGTAACTGCAATGGTACTATGGATAAAGCACAGGAAGGCCGATCCCAAACACCGAATCACATATCTGGTAGGGATGGGTGTTTGGATCCTTCTGGGAATCCATGACAGTCTGGCTACCCTAGGCATCCCCTCGCTTCAATATTTCATGGAGTACGGATTCCTGGGATTTTCCCTGGCCGTTCTCTGGGTGGTATTCAGCAGTTATGCAGAACTGGCGGCGGAAGAAAAATATCGTGTTATCACGGAATTCGCAAACGATTGTATCATGGTGATACAAGACGGGAACATAGTTTTCAGAAATCCTTCCTGTTGCGATCTGTTCGGTCGGCCGTTAACCGATTCCACCCCCGGAGATCTCCTTGATCTCATAGTAGAGGAAGACCGTAACGCTGTCCGTGATCACTACATCACCCTCCTTGATGGTGGTTCTGCCCCCAATCCACATATTGTTCGCATACTTAATGCTGATAGGGGGATGAAATTTTTTGAAATTGCATCAAGCCTTATTCAATACAGGAACAGACCGGCCATTCTGGCTGTGGTGCGGGATATAACTGAGCGAAAACGAGCAGAAGAGGCACGCCAGGAGAGTGAAAGAAAACTGTACAGGCTTCAAAAAATGGAATCACTGGGTCTTCTTGCCGGAGGCGTAGCCCATGACCTCAACAATATCCTCTCAGGCCTCGTGAGTTATCCAGAACTGCTTCTGATGCAACTCCCTGCGGACAGCCCCTTGAGAAAACCTATCGATACCATACAAAACTCAGGGAAAAAGGCCGCTGCTATCGTTCAGGATCTCCTGGTCCTGGCCCGACGCGGGGTTCCTTCTGTGGAAGTTGTTAACCTCAATGAGATTGTCTCAGAGTATTTAAAGAGTCTCGAATATGAAAAACTGAAATCATTCCATCCTCATGTTGCAATAAATGCCGACCTGAAGGCAGATGTCTTCAATATCTCAGGCTCTCGAGTTCATTTGGACAAAACTGTGATGAATCTCGTGTCCAATGCAGCTGAGGCAATGAAAGAAGATGGAATTATTACTCTCTCTACTGAAAACAGGTATATTGACAGGCCCATACATGGTTATGAACAGGTAGAGGAAGGTGACTATGTGACCCTTACGGTCTCTGATGCCGGAGTTGGTATCTCGGCCGAGGACCTGGAGAGGATCTTTGAACCATTTTACACAAAGAAAGTGTTGGGGAGAAGCGGAACTGGTTTAGGCATGACAGTTGTGTGGGGTACGGTGAAAGACCATAATGGCTACATTGATGTTCAAAGCACCGAAGGGAAGGGAACTACCTTCACCCTTTATTTTCCTGCAACCAGAGAAGAACGAGGCAAAGAAAAGCCCCTCCTATCAATTGATGAGTATCGAGGCAAGGGGGAGTCTATCTTGGTAATAGATGATTTCAAGGACCAGAGAGACATTGCATCTATGATCCTCTGCGAGCTGGGTTACTCTGTTACCTCGGTTTCAAGCGGAGAAGAGGCAATTGAGTATCTAAAAGACCACACAGCAGATCTCCTCGTTTTAGATATGATTATGGACCCCGGCATAGACGGCCTTGACACCTACAGAAAAATCCTTGAGCTCCATCCGAACCAAAAGGCGATCATTGCAAGCGGATTTTCTGAGACAAAACGTGTAAAAGAGTTAAAAAGACTGGGTGTTGGGCAATACATAAGAAAACCTTACACCATGAAAAAAATAGGTATGGCTGTTAGGGAGGAGATGGAGAAAGAATGATGCATAGTAGGCTTATGAACATAGTATCGATTCATCTGTTAAGGTTACCCCAGGATATTTAGGTAGTACATTTGTAAGTGGTAGCAACTCAGTTTATGCATCTTACTATCTCTAGGAATTTTCCTATAAATTCCCCGTTATGATTACTATACATACCATGAACAAGAAAGTCGTATAATCCTAAATGCATATACTATTATTCCAGCTCTCTTATTTTATCGAATAGCCTTTCAACTCTTCGATGGCCATATAAAAAATCCCACCTTTCTCTCAGCGAGAATTAGTTGTTGAGTTCAATCGCAAATCATGAAAATCGAAGATAGGATTTGCTACGTATAACATCTTGAATTAGTCACCGTGGTTAGATAAAAAGGAAAGGTTCAATGCAACGCTATTGCCTGATGGGAAAGATATGAAGATCATATCAAAACATTTCTACAGGGCCCCGGATTGAATATAAATAGCAGATATCTGCATTTAAAACCAAACTTAAATCCGTCAAACGTCTTACAGGTTTTCGGGCTGTTTGACATCCTGAGGATATGAAAAGATATCTGGAGTTACCTGTGGAGAGTTTTGTCTTAAATCGAGAATTTTAGAAACTTAGGATGTCCCCCTCTACATACATAGACATGAAAGAACGGCAAGGGGATCGACGATCAGGAGCTTAAATAAATAAAAAATTATTTACCTTTTATTTTAAATTTAAATTTAATATCATAGAATTTATGTAGTCATTAATAGTGAAAGGGTTGTTATGCAACGACTTAAAACACCACAAGAACAACGAGAATTTGAATCATTTATAAATGCTCTTTTTAGGCTCGATGACTACGATAAAGTTAATAATGAGATTAATAACATAAATATCCCTGCCCCTTATCGACTTCGCATAAAAGTATTATATTCCCAAAAGCCTGTAAGTGATATCATAAATGGGATTGCAGGAAAAGGGAACTTGGAAAATCTTAAAACAGAGTCAAATACCTACTTATATAAAACTATAATTGGAAGAGATACCCCCGAAAAAATACGTGTGCCTTTTTTACTGGCATCATTCAGAGAAAATGATCTCCCAGAAAACGTTCAAGCGATTATCTCTATCTGTAAAACTAATCAATGGAATACACTAAGGAGATTTTCCAAAAATACTTATCCTAGATTAGTGCCTATCCGTTTATCTCAGGTTGAGTTAATTCAGTGTGCTAAAAAGCTTAAACAGATGACCGGTCATAATGTTAATGTCAAAGCATTGTCTGCAAAGGAAGCATTTAATGGGGAGAAAGGAGAACATTTAAAATCGTTAAGGGTATGGACAGATGAGAATCTTGAAAAAGCATTACATAGCATTCAGGATCGTCATCAAATTATTACTTCAATAGATATAGAATTTTTTCAGAATATTGGAGGGCATTCAAACGTATTACCAAGAGCTACTTGTAAAATCCGGAAGAGTGGCGAAATTGAAGTGACTGGGAATTATAAATTAGCATTTAACGCTGTTGCTTCACAAATAGCTAAAGTCGGAGAAAAAAAACTTAGGTTCTTCTCTGGAAGAGGTCTAAGACTCTCGCAATATGAAGCTAGACCCTTAGCAATTAATTTCATTCAACCTGTGTTTGAAAAAGTGGATGAAGTTCGTAATTTTGTTGATATTCTTTCCAAATACCCTCGTTCAATGCATGCAGTTGTTCATGGTAATCCTTATGCCCATGTCAAACTCACAGATATATACGACGGTTCATCATTTGATGTTTGGGCAATATCACCCGCGCGCATAGCTCTTATGCCTGGTTTAAAAGCTTCCGAAGCAGCATTTGGGAGATTAGTACAGTATATATTTGATCAATTCAAGGAAGGGCACATAGCAGAATATGACTACCGGGGAAGAACCCTTGAAAGTAGCTCATGATGCAGTAAATAGTTATGAGCAAACTGTTAATGCCATTTTATCATTTGCAGCTTTTATAGTTCATGATGGCAATAACAAACGTCCCGATTCCGAATTTGGGATCGGGAGGCGTATGACCACATCAAAAGAGAATCCTATAGCATCAAACATTGATATAACCCCCGATATTGTCGCTCAAAAATCAGGAAAATATGGCGTCGTTGCTGAAGTAAAAAGATCATTAAGCAAAAATCAAAAAACTTGGGTTAAGCACATAAGACGATTAAGGAAGTATGATGATAGATTGAAGGGTTGGTGGATAGAAAAGGAAAGAATTCCTCATTCAGATACAATTTTTTTAATCCATCAGTCCCATGAGAGACTTTTTACAAGATTTCTTGAAGCGAAAAAAGAAAGTGAGCCAGAGTTAGTTGGACCAAATACATGTGTTGTACAGTTCAACTATTCAGAGGAACGAGTTACATATATTTTTTTTAGGCTTGAATTTGGTAACCTTCATGATTTGAAATTAAATCAACGCCTTGATGAAGGTGTAAGTATTCCATTAGATGACGTTAGAATTTCCTTTCCTATTATTCATTTTTATGATGCACCACCACCGATGCCTTGGCTATTACTTCGACTATGGACAGATTTGTTTCCTGCAATGATTGAGGGTGGTGAGTGGGACGAAAAGACACAATCAACAAAGATTAAAGTATCTATCCCGGAAATCACTGATGAATTACAAAAAGCCTTTGGTTCAAAAGCTCTTCGTCATGATCATAGATCTGGTGAATTTCCTAAAAAAAGATGGGTTCGGGAAGCACTTGAGAGGTTAATAAAGTACAAATTTGCTACTCCCAGTGATAGTGAAGATGGTAACTATATAATTTATTATAAATTTTTTAAAAAGGGTGATGTGCTTGAACGTTTTATTAAATTAGAATTAGGGAAAAGTGATGTAAGACAGACAGAAGATGAAAGACAATTAAAAATGTTTCCTGATTTAGTTGATGAATAAAGACATATTATAGTAAGTAAGATGCGATATGCCAACTACTCTTTTTTGTCTATTACATAATTAATCAACTACTATTTATTTGCACATCTAGCATCTTTATAGATGGTACTGTAGGGATACTGCAAGGGTTCCTTAGCTCTGATATTAAAAAAAGTCAGGTCTATACTTGACTCATGTGTATCAAGGTTTTAATTTCCACGTCACGCTTTCTCAACTACCGCACTCTTGCTTTTCAGCACACTGGAAAGCATGGTTACTTCCTGTCTGTAAAGGCATGAGGGAAATATCGACGCCCCTTTTCCTTTTTGAAATAACAATCCGTGATCTAAAAGCATCGAATTACTCCTCCACAAACTGGAATATAAAATCAGATGGGAAAGCGTGGGGTCAGGTCTTGAGTTGGCAGTTATTTAAGCTGTAAAACATTAAGGGAAATCTGTGATACCTTGCCACTGTACGTAATAAAACGATGATTGACTGAAGCTCCATTTGAGGTCATCATCTACCTGTTTTTTCTACGAAAACGAAA
>JGI10211J14876_10000185_pt1 | contig 25419 bp, 32 predicted proteins | sample Etolagsediment_FD_14876 | JGI IMG/M metagenome (IMG submission 14876)
GATTTTATTTTATTTTTTTTTTTTTCTAACTGTTTTTCTTGTTCTTCTTTACTTAATCCTATATAATTTTCTATATCTTCATTAGATTTTAACCAATCTTCATAACCATTTTTTGAAAATTCATCTACTAAATTAGTCTTTTCAAATAATTCATTAAACCATTTATTAAAATCTTTCTTAATTGAATTACTCTGTAAGGCATTTTTTATTACTTCCTCATTGTTATTATCAAAAGGTCTATATTCTGTACTTTTTTGGGATGTTTGTCTAAACTCATAAATTCCATATATAATTTTATATGCTTTGGAAAAAAATAAAAAAAATTTTTTATCAAGTTTCGATTTGTCAGGATGCATTTTTAAAACTTTTTTTTTTGCCTCTTTCAAATCATTTTCTGTAAATTTATCTGAAATGTTAAATAATACTATCAAATCTTCTAGGTTATAATTATCTATATTTAAATCTAAAGTATCCATATATTAATATTAATAATTTTTTATTTATATAAATATATTATATATATGAAAAATAAATCAAAAAAAAATTTAAAAGTAAAAAAATATTATAAAGTTATTTCAAAGAAAAAAATTTTAAATAAAAAAAATAAGTATACAAAAAAAAATAAGTATAATAAAAAAAATAAGTATTCAAAAAAAAATAAGTATTCAAAAAAAAATAAGTATTCCAAAAAAAATAAAAACTATCATAATTTTAAAAATACAAAAATAAAAATAGGTGGAAATTTAACTGACGTAGATCTAGATTCTATTTTAAATAGAATTCGTCAAAGTTATTTTAATAAAGATGCATTTTTAGAAATTCTTAATTCAATTAATGTTAATGATTTAGCATCTATAATTAAACGACTTGAATATCAAAGTTTAAATCCAGATTATTATTTTTATCCAGGAACATATCATTTAAATAAAGATTTACATTCATCATTAAATGATTATTTTCAACAAAAATTACAACATTTTTCACAATCAAATATTCATATATTAGATGATAAACCTGGAACTTCACAACAACATCAATTAGAAAAAAATAATTATACATCTATTAATATTACCTATTCACAACATGCAATTGATCAAATGGACTTACCAGAGAGAAATATTACACAACATCAAGTTAATAATATAATTGTTAATGGTATTAAAAGTAATAATTTTACAATTACAGATGATGATCCTCCAAGAAGAATTTATATACAATATAGTGACGATCCAAATGATTATATTAAAATAATAACTAGTGACAGTGATACTAATCCTCATGTTATAACAGCAATTAGAAATGATCCTATAGATGAATATTTTTCTTATTCTGCTTTACAAACAATTGAAGAAGAAGATCTAGATAAAAGTTTTATACTAGATATAATAAAACATGTTAAAAAAGAAGAGTTTGATAAAGATAGATTATTATTTAATTGGAATAATATTTCTATAATTACTACTAAAAATAAAAAAAAAATTTTATCTATTAAGGTTTCTTATCCTGAAGTTATTCAAAATGATTTATCTCTCCGATCTACTATTTCCCAACCTTTACTAACACATAATATAGATTGGGCAAGTGAAGGTTGTGCTTTACAGAGAAGTGGAGTACCTGAAGATAAATGGGAAAAAGTTGACTGCGGACGATGTGCTATGTCATACGCTGGATTAGGAACTTATAAAGCTAGGACTTTATTGCAAAATACTTGTGTACTAAATAGTGGCCTTTTAGATCAAGACATTAATAAATGGTTATTTAAATATGCTAGAAGACCTAGAGATATTACATTAAAAGATTGGAGTAATATTTCTCCTAGATTTTACTCAATTCACAGAGATTTAATTAAAAAATATGATTCCTTACCAATGGCAGCTAAAGTAGTATGTGATAGACTTTTAGAGAGAGGAGAAATGTGTGTAGGAAACTGGAAGCTTTGGATGTCTTCAGGTCATATTTTTAATATTGCTAAAAAATTTGATAGTGATATTGTTTGGTATGTTGATCCTCAAAGTCATACTAATCCCGGAACTATTACTTTATATAATAAATTAAAACAAATAGAAAGAAAAAATAAAGATACATGGCATTATTTATGGGATTTTTCTATAATATTAACTCCTTATCAAGCTTTAAATTTAGTAGATTCAGATGATACACCTATGGTTTTTCTACGTGACAGATAAATAATATAATAATTAAAAAAATATATTATATTTTTTTACACCATTGGACATTTAAAATGCCGATTTATAATATTTAAGAATTAATATAAATTGTTAGTTTAAATTTAATTATATAATATTATATATCTTTTACTACCTTAATAATTTATTTTTTATATAAGTTATTTACTTGAATATTCATTACATCTTGAAAAAAATTGAATAATACCATTTTTATCAGCTCCTATTACTGAATCATTTGGTAAAAACCATTCATTAGAGTCTTTTTTTTCTGCATAAAATGCTAATAAAGCTGGTACTCCTTTTACTTGTTTTTTAGTTTTTAATGTGGCATATAACTCTATATGTTCATCTATATTTACTATTGCATAACCTATATTGTCATTTAATTGAGATGCTAAACTATTACATAATTCTTTAATTTGTTGGCAAGGACGGCACCAATCAGCTTCAAATTTTATTATTACTAATTGAGGACTTGGTGAATTATTTTGAAAGTTTATTAATTGTTCTTTAGTTACCTCACTTAAATATTTAACCATATATACAAATAATTTATTATTATTTATTTAATTTTACTAAATAGATTATACTTCTAATATTTTTTTTAATATAACAGATTTTAATAATAAATATTAATATTTATTTGTACTTATTTATCTAATATATATTTTTTTTTATAATATGTAATAATAGAATAAACAAAATTATTATGAATTTTTTTTTATTAATTCTTTATTAATATTTGTTAATTATTTATATTATAATTTTTAACTCTATATTCTATTATATAAAAAAACTATAATATATTTTTTATATTTAAAATTTTTAAAGAATGATAAATACTATTTGATAAAAATAATATTAAAAATAGTAAAACAACTTCTAATTGCCATCTGTATAAAAAATGATATAATAACATTAAAAATGAACTTATAATTGCTATAATATCGACTAACCAAATTTTTTCTTTATTTTTTAATTTTTTTACCCTTATAAATATATTTATAATTGTTAATATTATAGCTAATCCAAGACCTAAATGAAATATCCAATCAAATTTATTATCTTTTATTATTCTTTGAGGTTCTAAGAACATATATATATTATATAATTTATAATAATAATTTTTCTAGATCGTTTATTTTTAGTTCAGGAATTTTAACATGTGATTCCCAAAAATACCTACAAAATGCCCATTCAAAATCATAATCATATTTATAATATTTATTTAATTTATTAATTAATGTATTTGTATTTATATTTGGTATTAAAATTAAACTATCTCTTGGTAAAACATAGGCTAATTGTACGCTATCATTAATTGGATTAAATGCTTTTTCCTGTAAAAATCTGGTTTCAAAATATGGTATAAATTTTAATAAATCTTGAAATAGAGGAGGATAATTATAATTATATTTAAATCTCCAGTCTATACATTTTTTATTATAATAATAAAAATTCCATTCTAATATTGATAAGTAATTTGTGCATATTTGTTTTTTCCTTTCTTCATTAATTTCTATATTAAATAATATTTTATAATAACGATACTGCCAACCTGATTCATATGGATTTATAAATATTTCATTTTTTCTATCTAATAATGGTATATCTAATAACTTTTCTACTTCATTTTTTTTTTTATTTTTAATTTTAAATTCTAATTTTTTCCTATTATTATATTCTTCCTTAATTAATAATTCTTCATTTCTAGCTAAAATTTCTACCATCTTTTTAACTTGACTCCAATTAATATTATTATTAGTTATAAAAAAATTTTTTAAATTACTATTTAATTTATTATATATATTTAATAATATATCAATACCTTGTGTTCGAATATTTAAACTAGGAAAATGAGGCATAAAATCATTTCCTAAAAAAAAACATAAAAATACATAATCATTAATTATATTTATTTTAATTTTATCTTCTAATTTATCAATATTTTCACAATCAATCATATCACTAATTAATTTTTCAGAAAATTCTGGAATATCTATTAAATAATTACTATTTTCTTCTAGTGTATCGTCAATATTTTTAATAAAATATGGTGTCTCTCTAAATAAGTATAATTTATCTGAATAACTTAAATGATTTAAAGTTAACATTATTAAATCTGCATCTAATCCATAAATAACTGTTGATGTTTTTTTATGATATTCTTCATTATTTCTTATATATTCATATATTTTATGTTCTCCTTCTCCGATACCATCACTTGTATTAATTATATATTCTAATTTGTCACTTTTATTTGTAAAATAAGTTTTAATTTTATTGTTTAGATTATTCATAAATTCAGTACCTGGAGTAATAGCTGCTGTATTCCATTTTTTTTCTTCATAATTTTTATCTACTGATTTTAAAATTTGTTCTTGAAACCAAGACTTATATCTTCTATTTTTTTGTTGATTTAATTTAGCTACTGGAGCTATTCCATCAAATGCTATCAATACTTTACTATTTGGTTTTATAATCGAAATATAATCATCTATTTTTTTACAAATAAATTCTAATAATCTAGTTTCAAAATTATTTTTATTATCAAACTTTACCGAGCTTATTGAATCGTAAATTATAGAATTTGAATCTAGATATAGATTATCTATATCTATATTTGATTTTTTATATTTTTTTAAAATTGATCTATGATTTTTTACTATATATACAAAATAACTAGGTATTCCCATCGCTATTTATAAATATAATTTTTTTTTTATATTGATATTTAATAAAATTATACATATTTAGTAAAAATTATATTTATATTAAAATATAAATTTATAATTAAGTTATATATTATTATTAATATATAATGATTGGCAAAAAAATGAAATTATCTAATATTAATTTAAAAATTATTGATGAAAAAATAAAAACTTTCCAAGATATAATTCAAAATACTATTATTTCCGCGCAAAAATATAAAATATTAGATATACTTACTGCAAATGAAATAAATATTTGTATTCAAAATTTAGAAATTTTATTTAATAATTTAAATGTACTTTCTAATAAAATTTATAGTTTTATTAGTGAAAATTTATCTCCTAATATTGATGAAATTTTAAATAATTTACAAGATGTAAATAATGAATTATCTAGTATAATTAAAAATTATGGAACTAATAATTTTAATGATTTATTAATTATTTGTTTAGGATCCGACTTTGTAAATAAAAATTTAAATGATCCAAATTGTAAAGACAAATTTTATTTACTAACAAAATATGTGCACCCTATAAATTATAAAGTAATTCAATGGAAAAATAATGAAAATAAAAAAAATAATAAAGAAAATGTTTTACAAAAAAATAAATTAATTGAAGATTGTGCTATAGTTGAACATGGTTCAACATTTGATTGTTTCGATCTTGCCAGAACTAAGAGAAATTTCCAAGCTAGAGTTTATGGAATTAAAATTTGTATACAAGATAAAATTCAAAAACAAACTTTAATTGTATCTGGAGTAGTTGATGATATATTATTAGATTGTTTAAATAATCCTTTTATTTCTAAAACTTTAAAAGAAATTGAAGAAGATAAACCATTTGATAAAGATTTTCAAGAATTGTCTTGGACTAAATTTATTCAATCATTAACTCTTAAACAATTATTTATTTATAATAAAAATGAAATTTATGAAAAATACATAGGATATATCAATCAAATTAATTTAATTAAAAGAAAAACTATTAATCAAATAGTTAAAGATTTCTTAGGCAATGAATTATTTGCCCAAAGAACTACATTAATTCAATTATTAATAAAATCTTATGAACCAGACTATCAATATTTGGCTTATTTACTATATGATTTACTTTCAAATGATAATAATAATAATATTGATACCCAAGAACAAACTTTATTATTTGATAGTTTACCTTGGACTGTTAAAAAATTTTTTAGAGATTCTATGAAACAAACTATAGAATATACCAATAATTTGTCAAATTTTGATAATAATAAAATTCCTATAGAACAACAAATTTGTTTACTTAAAACATGCGATAATGTTAAAGAAAAAGCTATGCAAAAATTAAAAGAAGTAAAATCTAAATCAGATGATTCTGGATCAAAAGCTAGGCAATATTTAGATGGACTTTTAAAAATTCCATTTGGAATTTATAAAGAAGAAGATATACTTAATAAAATAAAAATTATAAAAGATTTATTTATTGATATAGTTGAATGTATTAATGAAACAAAAATAATAGATATTTATGTTAAAAAAAATTATAGTAATTTAGAAATAATTAATTATTTATCTAAAATAAAAAAAAATTTAATAAATTTTCCTAATAATTTAAAAATATCTACTTTTGAAAAATTAGTTAATAATAATCGTTCATCTTTAATTAATATATGTAATATTCTTAATGATTTAATTAAAAAATATGAAATTAAAACTTTAAAAATATCAACTTCTGGTAAAAATCTAGATAATATAAAATTTCAAATTAATAAATTTTTAGATATAGTTATATCTAATAAAGATTTTATGGAAGATATGATTAATCAAACAATTATTGATAAAAATAACCTTATTATTTTAAATAATATTGAATCTTATATTAATAATATTTTTGAAAAACAAAATCAACTTAATAATTATATGTATAATATTAATAATACTTTAAATAACGCAGTTTATGGTCATAATAAAGCTAAAAGACAAGTTGAAAGAATTATAGGTCAATGGATTAATGGTGAAAAAACTGGTTATTGTTTTGGATTTGAGGGACCTCCTGGTGTTGGAAAAACATCCTTAGCTAAAAAAGGAATAGCTAAATGTTTAATTGATGAAAACAATGAAAGCAGACCTTTTGCTTTTATAGCTATAGGAGGATCATCAAATGGAAGTACTTTAGAAGGTCATAATTATACTTATGTAGGATCTACCTGGGGAAAGATAGTTGATATATTAATTGATAAAAAATGCATGAATCCTATAATTTTTATTGATGAATTAGATAAGGTTAGTAAAACTGAACAAGGAAAAGAGATAATAGGTATTTTAACACATTTAATTGACTCAACTCAAAATGATACTTTTCAAGATAAATATTTTAATGGAATAGATTTAGACTTATCTAAAGCTCTATTTATATTTTCTTATAATGATCCAGATTTAATTGATAAAATTTTATTAGATAGAATTCACAGAGTTAAATTTGAACATTTAACTATTGAAGATAAATTGATAATTACTAATAAATACATTTTACCTGAAATTTATAAAAAATTTGGATTAGAAGAAATTATAACTATTAATAATGAAGTTATAAAATATATAATAAATCATTATACATCAGAATCAGGAGTAAGAAAGTTAAAAGAAATATTATTTGAAATAATTGGAGAGATTAATTTAAGTATATTAAAAGAAAATAAGAATTTTGAAATTCCTATTAGTTTATCTATTAATGATATTAAAGAATATTTAAATGACAGAACTGAAATTAATAAAGTTAAAATAAATAATAAATCTACGATAGGTGTAATAAATGGATTATGGGCTAATGCTTTAGGTCAAGGAGGTATTTTACATATTGAAGCTAATTATTTTGTTACATCTACTTTTTCAGAATTAAAATTGACTGGAATGCAGGGAGATGTTATGAAAGAAAGTATGTCTGTTGCTAAAACATTAGCATTTTCATTATTAAGTCAAGATGAATTATTAGAAATTAATTCTATAGGTGATAAAACTAAAAAACAAGGTATACATATTCATGTTCCCGAAGGTGCTACACCAAAAGACGGACCTTCTGCCGGTACAGCTATAACAATTGTTATTTATAGTTTATTATCTAATAAAAAAATTAAAAATGATGTAGCTATAACCGGTGAAATTTGTTTACAAGGTAAGATTACTGCAATAGGGGGATTAGATTTAAAAATTTTAGGAGGATTAAGTGCAGGCATAAAAACATTTATTTTTCCAAAACAAAATAATAAAGAATTTAATTTATTTATTGAAAAATATAAAAATATAACTTCTTTAAAAGATATTAAATTTATACAAGTTGAAGAAATTACTGAAGTATTAAAATATGTCTTTGTTTAATATATTTATCTAAGATATATATATTATAATGGCTGACGGAATTTCCGGACTTCAATTTACTATAACAAACATTTTTCAATTTGGAGCATTTATCTCTCCATTTCTTTTAGGTTTTTTTCTTATTATGAGCTCTATTTTTAATCAAGATATTAAAGGATTTATATATTTAGCTGGTGTATTAATTGCTACTATAATTAATATTTTATTGATGAATATTATTAGACACGAATCTTCTCCTAATAGAGCACCAATATGTGATGTTGTTGATTTTAATATTTTTGCTGTTGGAGGAACTTTTGATAATCCAAATTTAAGTTCAGCATTTATATCTTTTACCATGGCTTATCTTTTACTACCTATGATCTATAATAGTCAAATGAATTATGTTGTTTTAATATTTATAATATCTCTTTTTATTGTAAATGCTATTACTAAAATTACAAATAAATGTAGTGATATTGGAGGTATAGCCACTGGAAGTTTAGTAGGATTTATTCTTGGATCTTTATGGTATTCTATTTTATCTATAACTGGGAATAATAGATTATTATATTTCAATGAATTTGTTAGTAACAATGTAGTTTGTGAAAGACCAACTAAACAAACCTTTAAATGTTCTGTATATAAAAATGGAGAATTAATTAAAAATAATATTGTTTAATTTACATTTTAATATGTTTATTATTTAATAAATTATCTAAAAAACTATAAATATCATTCTTTACTCTATTAAATTTGAAATTTTCCATAAGTAATTTATCATTATAAGGTCTATATGAAAATTTTTGTTTAAAATTTAAAATGACATTATATGTTATAGCATTATTATATTTTTCTAAAAAACTATATTCCAATTTTTCTTTATTTAATTTTTCATTAACAATATTATGAAAAGACCAAAAAAAATACTTTAAATCATTTTGATTTTTTATATTTTCTAAACGCGCTTTTTTTAAAACCTCTAAGGCATGACTTGCACAATATGGACATGGTAAATTAGAACATACATTTTGTATAAAGTTTATTAAATCTCTATTATTATCTTGTATATATTTTTCATCTATTTTACAAGCTAAAGTATGAAATAATATCCAAACGGCATTGCCCCATTCAGATTTTGACATAATATTATATAAAGGTATTATATTATAATTATTTATGAATTACGAAATTGAAAATAATTTAGATTGGAAAGCTTTATTAAAAAATCAGGATAAAAATCAGGATAAAAATGAAGATAATGATATAGAATATAATAATAATATTTGTTTAATATCAAGCCAACCTTTAACTAATGGATTTATAACTCTTCCTTGTCAACATAAATTTAATTATATTAATATTTATAATGAAATTATTAATCAAAAACAAAAATTTTCTTACTTAGAAATCAATAAACTTCAAATAAATCAAATTAAATGTCCTTATTGTAGAACTATTCACAATAATCTATTACCATATTATAAATTAGAAAATATTAAACGAATTATTGGTGTAAATTCGCCTGAAAAGTTTTCATTAAAATTACATAATTGTGAATATATTTATAATTCTGGAAAAAAAAAAGGAAGTTGTTGTGGATTATCAGCTTTTAAAATAGATAAAAAATTTTATTGTAATAAACATCAAAATTTTTTTATTAACTATAATATTGATGAAAATTCTAAAGATTTTTATAAAAAATATACTATTCCTCAATTAAAAGAAATTTTAAGTAACAACAATTGCAAAATTGGTGGAAATAAAACAGCATTAATAGAAAGAATTTTGTTAGAAAAAAATAAAAAATTAGATCAATGGATAAAAAAATAAAAAAAATAAAAAAAATAAAAAAAATAAAAAATTTTAAAATCGATTTTTCAAAAATGGACATGTCCAATTTTCAAAAATGGATTTTAAAATCTGAAAAAAAAATGCAATTTTTCATTTTAGACCATAATGCTCTAATTTACAAAATTTTTATAAAATATTTGTTATTATAAATATTTTTTTTAAAAATATTTAAGCATATTTTTATGAGCATTTTATAAGCATATATGGCTCAAAAAATATGCAACGATGAGACTGAAATTCAAAAACAAGAATTTTATTGTAAAAAATGTGACTATTATTGTAACAAATCTTTTTTATTTAAACAACATCTTAAGACCAAAAAACACACTTCAGACAAATGCTCAAAAATGCTCATAGAAAATATGCGCACCATAATATGCAGTTGTGGCAAAAAATATAAACATATTCAAAGTTATAATCGTCATATTAAAACTTGTAAATTTAATGTTAATTCAGAAGAAGTTAATAAATCAGAGGAAAATGAACTACTAAAAAATATGATAGGAACATTAATTAAACAAAATCAAAATATTATTCTTGAAAATAAAGAAATGAGAGATATGGTAAGTACTATGATTCCAAAAATAGGTAATAATAACTATACAACTATTAATAATAAAGTAAATATTCAAGTTTTTCTACATGAAAATTGTAAAGATGCATTAAATTTAGATGAATTTGTAGAAACTTTGAAATTAGAAGTTAATGATTTAGATGAAACAAGAAAAAGTGGATATGTTTCAGGAATAACAAATATATTTGTGAGAGAATTAAATCAATTAGATTTACATAAAAGACCTATACATTGTAGTGATTTAAAGAGAGAAATTTTATATATAAAAAATAATGATAGTTGGGAAAAAGATAATAATGAAAAACAATTAATAAAAGGAGCAATTACGACTGTTGCCAAAAAACAAATTGATAAAATTCCAGAGTGGGAATTAGCTCATAAAAATTGGCACCAAAGTGAATTATATACAGAAGAATACCTACAATTAATTAAGAATGTAACAGACCAAGGAAATAATATAGAAAAAGAAAAATCAGAAAATAAAATTATTAAATCAATTGCTAAGGAAGTTTTGATTGATAAATAATATTAAAGAATAAAATATATATATTTTAATATGACTGATCAAGAAATATCAAAAGCAGAATTAATTAATTTAATTAGAAATTGGAAACTATTAGATGACGAAATAAAATTAATTCAAAAAGATATTAAAGAAAAAAAAGATAAAAAAAAAAATATTACAGATCAATTAGTAAAAATTATGCGAAATAATGAAATCGATTGTTTTGATATTAATAATGGTAAATTATTATATACTAAAAGTAAATTAAAAACTAGTATAAATAGACCATATTTATTACAAATAATGAGTAAATATTTTGCAAATGATGATAAAGTAGAAATAGATAAAGTTACTGATTTTATATTAGAAAATAGAAGTGTTAAAATTAAAGAAGGAATTAGATGTAAATTAGATAAAAATTAATTTCTATTATTAAATATAATGCTAGCAAATTTTAATTTAACTAATTTTGGATTTACTATTTTAGCAGTATTAGTAATATTAACTGCAGGTACAGCTATAACTAATTTTTTTAATATAAGTTTAGCTGCATATGTTCCTTACTTAAGTTGGATCTTGGCTCTAGCTATTTTATTTTCTGTTTTACCAAAAAATACTGGAAATATATTTTTAGAAAATTAGTTATTAAAAATATCTAATTATTTTATCTATGAAAATAGATAAAATATTTGTAATTAATTTAGAATACAGAACTGATAGAAAAGAACAAATATTAAATGAATTAAAAAAAGTTAATGCTCTAAATGTAGAAATATTTAGTGCTATAAGACCACAAAAAGATTTAATTAGTAAATGGAATAAAAATTTTTTAGATCCCATACCATCTTGGTATAATGGAGATGCAACAAGTTATAGAATAGGTGCACTTGGTTGTTTATTAAGTCATTTAACTATTATGAAAAAAGCTATAAAAGAAAATTTAGATAATATATTAATTTTAGAAGATGATACTATATTTTTAGAAGACTTAACTATAGAAAAAATAACAAATAGATATAATAAATTTTTAGACAAAGTAGATTATGGTATTTTTTATTTAGCAGGTAATACTGCAAAATCAGGGATAAAACATATAATAAAAGAAGTATATTTAACATATGGAACTTTAACAACAGGAAGTTATATAATTAATAGAAAATGTATGGAATATATAGTAAATAATATAATTGGATATCCAAAAGAAATAGATAAATACTTTATGGAAGAAATTCAAAATAAATTTTCTTGTTTTATATGTATACCAAATATTACTAGACAAAGACCTTCTTATTCAGATATAATTAATCAAAATACAGATTATGATTTAAATAAATTAAAATAATATAAATTAATGATAATATTTTCTACAGCATGGTATATATTAAAATCAAAATTTAATCCAAATATATATTCTAAATGGATTGATAATTTATTAACTAGTGTAAATAATTTTAAATTAGTAATTTATACAGATAAAAAAAGTCTACACATGATAGAAAAATATAAAAATAATCCAAATATAAAAATAATTTTATTGGAATTAGAGGAATTTTATAATTATAATTATAAAGATTTTTGGATTAAAAATCATGAAAAAAATTATAATTTAAATACAATTGTTGATTGGAAAGTTAATATGTTATGGAATGAAAAAATAGCTTTTGTACAAAAAACATTTAAAAATAGCTATTTTTCAGGAGACTGGTATGGTTGGATAGATATAGGTTATTTTAGAAATGGACCCCTTTTTAATTGGCCAACTCCGTCAAAAATTCAAGAACTACTAAAAGATAAAATATATTATGCAAGAGTTAATAATAATAATATATATATTAATAATTTAATAAAACTTATATTAGATAAAGATGATAAGGGTCTTCCCAAAAATGATATACCAGCAAATCAAATAAGTATTGCTGGAGGTTTTTTTTTAATTAATTATAATTTAATAAATTGGTATAAAAATTTATATGATACAAAATTAAAATTATATATTGATAATAATAAATTAGTAAAAGATGATCAAATAATAGTAATTAATAATATTGTAGAAAACATGTCTAAATTTGTTCTAGTAACGGAAAATAGCCATTATGATAATTGGTTTTTATTTCAAAGATATTTAATTTAGTGTAATTATAATATAAATAAAAATTTATATATATAATATTTATAAATGAAAATATTATCTGCAGTAGTTAACAATCCAATTTTTATAGAAATTCAATATTATACCTTTAAAAAATTTATTAAAGGTCAATATGAATTTATAGTGTTTAATGATGCTAAAGATTTTCCAGATTTTACAAACTGTAATAATATTGCTATAAAAAAACAAATAGAAGATATATGTTCAAAATTAAATATTCAATGTATAAATATACCCAATGAAAATCATAAAACTAATAAAGACTCTTCAAACAGAGTCGCTAATTCTATGAATTATATATTAAAATATCAAATAGAAAATCCTGATAAATATTTAGTATTAGATAGTGATATGTTTTTAATAGACTACTTTGATATAAATAAATACTCCAATTATGATTGTGCGATAGTTTTACAAAGTAGAAATAATTTTAACATAAATTATTTCTGGAATGGTATATATTATTTTGATATTACAAAAATGAAAAATTTACATTTATTAAATTGGAATTGTTGTCCTGATTGTGATACAGGAGGGTGTATGCAACAATGGTTGCAAAAACAAATAAAAACTGATAGTATACCTAATACAGATGAAATTCGTTGGACGAATAAAGATTTTCATAGAGATAATATTTATTTTATTAAACACTTATGGTCTTGTAGCTGGGGTATAGATGAATTACCAACAAATTTAAAAACTTATAAAAAACTAATATCATTTCTTACAAATGACCCTCGAAATAAAAATTACAAATTTTTTTCTGAGATTTATGATAATGTTTTTTTACATTATAGAGCAGGAGGCAATTGGATGGGTGAAGGTATAAATTTACATAAAGAATTATCTAAACAACTAAGAGTATGTTTATTATGATAATATTATTTCTAATAATATTTAAGTTACAATATTAAACATAAATATTATTAATACAGAATATAGTTATGGTTTCAATATTAATGCCTATATATAATGGTATAGAATTCTTAGAAGAATCATTGCCTACTATTCTCTATCAAACATATAAAGATTGGGAATTAATAATTGGAATTAATGGACATTCTAAAAATTCCGTTGTATTTCAGGAAGCTAAAAAATATGAAAATGAAAAAATAAAAGTTTTAGATCTTTATACTAGTAATGGAAAATCCGAAGCGTTAAATGAAATGATAAAATATACAAAATATAATTGGATTGCATTATTAGATGTTGATGATAAATGGTTACCTAAAAAATTAGAAAGTCAAATTCAATTTATTAATAATTATGATATAATAGGAACTATGTGTAAATATTTTGGTGATTTGCAGGTCACTCCAAAATTACCAGTGCAAAATATTATAAATTTTAACTTTTTATTATTTAATCCTATTATTAATAGTAGTGTGTTAATAAGAAAAGAATTATGTTGGTGGGAACCTAATAATTTTCTAGAAGATTATGATTTATGGTTAAGACTATGGAGACAAAATAAAAAATTTTATAATATTCCAGAAATTCAAGTTTTACATAGAATTCATAAACAAAGTGCTTTTAATGCTCAAGGTAATAATTTATTAGTTGAACAACTTAAACAAAAATATAAATAAATAAATAAATAAATTATGATTCTAAATTTATTATTTTATTATATAGACCTTCTACACTAAATAAATGTTTAATAGTATTATAATAATTTAACATATCATTATATTTATTTTCAGAAATATTTAATAATATATTTTCTAATATATTTAATTGTGAATAATGTATGTTAATGCATAATTTATTATAATCAATTTCATCTTTGAATGGTAACCAATCAATATCATTCCATACATATATTGGTATAGTGCCTAATTTGAAAATTTCAAAAAATCTAAATGAACTTCTTCCATAACCCCTAGGAGCTAGTGCAAATTTAGAATTAATAGTAGTATTTATAAATGTATATTGATTTTGTTCTTTAACTACAGGATTCCATCCACCACTATTAAATAAATAAAAATTATTTGACTTTGAAAAATTATTAAATATTAATTGTCTTATATTTGGTTGTATATTATTTGAAGTTATATTACCTACAAAACTACATAAAATATTTTTATCTTTAAAATTTTTTTTTGGTATACTTTCAAGTGTATTATTTAAATCTTGATAAATAAGTGGGATAGGTATAGAACCTGAACAACTTCCATATACAATTGTATTTTCTGGTAACTTTAATAAACATGCGTCATCGTGTTGAACAATTGTAAAATATCCATATTGACATGGATTATTTCTTAACCATTCATCTAATGAATTTTGCATATTATTTTTTTGTGATTGAAACCATCCTTGAATTTGAAAATTAGTCCAAAGAGCGGGAATATATTTTCGTTTAGTATTAGCTTTATTTTCTAAATATTTTTTGAGAAAATATTCTTCTTTGTATAAACCATATTTAAATGGTGGATAAGTATCTTTATTTTTACTATAAAATAATGAATTTTTTATCATATTAATTTAAATAAATATTATAAATTTTACTATAAATAATTGAAAAATAATAATTATGATGAATTTTTTTAATAAAAAGATGGTAAAAAAAAAATTATCCTATATATAAATTTATAAAAAATTAAGTAAATTAAATATCAAAATAAAGATTATATATAATATATTATATATAATTTTATATATAGAAGTGATAATATATTAACATAGAAAGGTTAATTATATATCATATAATTCAGTATTATCAATAGGATAATAACATGTACAGAAATTGTTAGTTAATATTGGATTATGATTTGGCATATAACATTTTTCAATAGTTTTAGAAAAAAATGCAGCAGCCCATGATAATGTACTTATTGAACAAATAAGTATTTTACAATTACTCATTATATAAAAATCAGTTAGTATATCATTTGATTCAAAAATAACATTTGTGTTAAATTTTTTATCTAAAGAATTTTTTACATTATTTATAAAAATTATTTCATAATTAGTTGTACATTTATCACATACAATACATATTTTATCATAAGAAATATTTTTAAAATTATTTATTAAATTTAAAATTTTTTGTAAACTGATTATTTGATTAATATTTACTTTATCACCTAATCTAATATGAAATACAATATCATAAATTTTATTAAAAGTATTAGGAGTGTTAATTATATTTTTCATGTAAAAAATTTGATTATTTCCATCGCCTGCATTTGTTCCATCTGTAATTATAGAATGATTATTTTTGTTAATAATTTCAATAATTAAATTTTTATAGTATTTATATATATTATCATGATGATAATAATCAATCATTAAATAATTTGCATTTTTTAATTTTGGATTATTAGAATTTATTTCAAAAAAGTCTTTATCTGTTAAATTATAATCAATATTATTAGTTGAAAGTAAATAATTCCCACTATATTTAATACACATTACAATTGCTGCCATGTATCTAAATATAGCATTTCCTAATCTACCATTAACATTAAAGATAAAATTCATATATATATATATATATAATGATAATAATTATAATAATTATAATAATTATATTATGTTAATTTATAATGCAATTTACATTATGTATTCCAACAATGGAAAGATATGATAAATTTTTAAGTAAAAGTTTACCATTGTATATAGATAATCCTTTAATAAATGAAATAATAATAACAGATGAAAATGGTAATGATATTAATAAAATAATTAACTCAAATATTAATAGAGATAAATTAAAATTATATAAAAATAAAAATAGATTAGGTCCTTTTTTGAATAAACTATCTGCATGTAAATATGCATTAAATGAATGGATAGTTTTAATTGATTCTGATAACTTTGCTGATTTTAATTATTTTAATAATGCATATGAATATATAAAAACTTTAGAAAATACAAAATATACTATTATTTCTCCATCATTTGCGAAACCTGAATTTAATTTTAAACATTTACAAAATAAAACAATTAACAAATTTAATTTAAGAGAAATAGTTAATTTTGATAATACTTATAGAGGATCATATAGTTCATTACATATATTAATGAACACTGGTAATTATATTTTAAATAAAAGTCTTATAAATGATTTAGATATAAGTAAAGAAATAAATAATATACAATATTCTTCAGCATGTGATGTAATCTATATGAATACATTATTTTTTGAACAGTTTAATTTAAATTTTCATGTACTTTCAAATTTAGAATATTATCATGCTATTCATGATGATAGTATATACAAAAAAACTAATATTTATTTTAGGAAATTTAATAATTCTATATATAACAGATTTAGATTATTAACTAAATTATAATTTGATTTTAAATTTAAAATTAAAATGTAAATATAATGTTAATTACTATGAAATAACTAAAAGAAAAATTTAATATTAATGTTAGAGGAATATTACATTTAGGTGCCCATACATGTGAAGAATTATCAGCATATTAACAATTAGGTATAAATATTAATCATATTTATTGGATTGAAGCTTTGCATGAACTAGTTGAAAAAAATAAAAAAAATAATCCACATTTAAAAATTTATCAAGCGGTAGTATATGATGAAGATGATAAAGAAATAGAATTTAATGTTACAAATTGTGATGGAGATAAAAATAATAAACAAAGTTCATCTATTTTAGATTTTGGTACTCATGAAAAACATCATCCACAAGTAAAAATGTTTGAAAAAAGAAAAATGAAAACATCACGCTTAGAAACAATTATAGAGATAAATAATATTAATATGAAAAATATTAACTTTATAAATTTAGATATTCAAGGTGTTGAATTACGTGCATTAAAATCTATGGAAAAATATTTACAAAATATTGATTATATTTACACAGAAGTAAATATAGAAGAGGTTTATAAAGAGTGCGATCAAATGAATAATTTGACTAGTTATTTAAAAAAATTTAATTTTAAACTTGTTGATCATAAAATTTACAGGAAATATGGATGGAGAGACGCTTTTTATAAAAAAAATAAATAATAAATATTTATAACTCAATTTTATTCCAACTTTCAGGAAATAAATCTTTAGTATCATTTTTTATTTGAGGACCAAACCAAATATTTGGATAACAAATAATTTTATCTTTATTGTTATTTAAATATGCTCCCCACCAACTAAAACTACTATTAGCTATTATATTGTCATTACAACAACTCATTAATAATAATTGTTCCCAATCTTGTAAATTATCTTTACATTTTATAAATTCTATAGCAGGGAATTTTACTTTTAAAATTGCTACTTTATATTCTATTTCCTTTATATCTTTATTTTCGCCAAAATATAATACTTTGTTTACTTTTTTTTTATTATAAATAAATTCAATTGCTTTTTCATAGTATTCAATCTTTAAGACTGGATGAAAATTTTGAATATTTTTATAATCTCCTATTCTAAAATGTAATGATACTATTCTATCTGAAAAATAAGAGTGATTATTATTTTTAATTAAATTTTGTAGTTCATTTAATTTTAATAATTTTTTAATATTTTCAAAATTTGTATAGAAATATTTTTCGGATTGAAAATAACCATTTAATTTTACATTTATATTTTTAGAAAATTCTATATTTTCTAATGATGAGTATAAAAAAGACTGTTCTTGTAATATTTTACATGGTTCTTCAAATTGCTGTGTAAAAATATTAATATTTTTAAAAATTGTATCCCAATATGTAGGTCTTTGGCAAGTATTATCATGTGGAGAAACTAAATCCTTTTTATTTCTAGGTATTTTAAATGGAATTTTTTTAATTAGTGATAAATTAATTAATGTAAAAATTTGAAATAATTGATTACCTAAACCTCCCATTAAATTAACTGATAACATAATAATTACTATTAAAATAATATTTAAATGGTATATAAAAAATATTATTAATTAAAATAATGAATATTTTACAAAAAAATGAAAATTCTTGGATTGTTGAAGATTATGATTTATGTCATCAAGATAATTGTTTTATTTATATAAAGAATGATTTTTCCCAAAATTTTATTAATAGTCAAAATAAAAAATTTTTTTCATGTGGAATATGTAATCCTAATCTACAAAGTAAATTATGGTTTTCAAACACTAAATTAGATTATGATTTAGCTTGTAATCATATTAAAAATATAATTTTAGCCCAAGAGTATTCAAAATATCAATATTCAAATACGCAATGGCCAAAATATTTGATATATCCAACAACTTATTTAGACTTATTAAAATGTGATCTTATTAATAAACAAATAGATAGTATTAATAAATTAAAACTAGATTTTAATACATATATAAATTATTATGATAAAATCAATTATATTGATTTTAAATTAAATAAATATCAAGTTATAAAAAATAAATCAATATTTTTTTGCAATTGTAAAAATATTAATAATTGTAATCATATTAAAAATGTTAAAATATATGACAAAAAAAATGATATTATTATAAATTTAGTTTTATTTTTAGTATATAAATATTTTGATTCTTTAAATTAATAAATTATATATATACAAAATTGAAGTAAAAATTAAAATTTATATATAAATAAAATGGAGAGACGTGTAGTAAAAAAATGTGAAGATCACTTAGTAGATTTTAAAGAAAAAATAAAAAATTGGTTAAATGAAAATGAAATAACAATTTCTGGTAGACAAAACAAAAGTGATTTTTTAAAATTTATATTTGATTTTAACACATTAACTTTGACTAAAGAAGATTTTGCTAAAAGAAAAAGAGTAAAAAATATAGTTCCACACAATGAAAGGTGTTGTGCATGTAGAGCTAATGGTGAACAATGTACTAGACGAAAACAAGATGGTTTAAATTTTTGTGGAACTCATTATAAAGGAACTCCACATGGTACTATTAATACATATCAAGTTAATCAAGAAGTAACAACAAAAAAAGTAGAAGTTACTATTAAAGAAATTAAAGGAATAAATTATTATATTGATGATAATAATAATATTTATAAAACAGAAGAAGTATTAGCTGGTAAATATGATCCAGCTATTATTGGTAAATATAGTATTGATAATGAAGGTAATTACTTTTTAGAAAATATTTAAACCCTTGATGATTTAAAATGGGACAAAAACTATTGAAATTTACGGATGATTTATACTATTCTTTATTAACAAAATTAAGAAATGAAAAATTATCAATCTCTTTTGGTGTAGTATATCCATTTTTAATCGCTTTTTTATAATTAAAAAATTCTACTGGTTTTACCAACCAATCATTGTTATTAAATATACCAGAAACATCAAAATCAAATAATTTATAAATACCATTTTTATCTTTACCAATATTATCTATTTTCCAGTCAATATATGCTATTCCTAAACTTTGTAAAAAATCCTTTACACGTATCATAACTTTAATAGCATCATCAATATTCACATCTTTTGTATTTAATTCTTCCATATCAACGTAACTGTTCGTAATTTTAAAAAATTTTACAATATTAGGATGTGGATTTTTCATGAGTATGTTTACAATAGATTTTTCAACATGTACAAGATAATTTTGTACTTTTGTTGGTGGGTCTGAATAATAAAATTTTTTTCTAAAAAAAGATTCACCATTATAGGTTTCGTTCGTGTAGGTTATATTACCATCATCATAAATTTTTGAACCACCCTTTATAATACTTTTATTATATATTCTTTTTGATTTTGATTTTCTTTTTGATTTTGATTTTATTTTTCTTTTTGATTTGTTAGTTAGTTTACTTTTTAATTTTTTACTATATTTCATTACTTTATATAATATTAGAAAATAATAAACATTTTAATCTAATATCAAATAATTATATAAATTACACAATTTATTATATTCTTTTATTATATTCTTTTGTAATAATATTATCATAAAAGAATATATTACATGTTTCTCTAGTTTTTTAATTGTTAATATTATTACAAATATCTTTGTTTTCAGAGTTTGACTCTTTTGGTTTTTGAACATCAATATTAAGATTATTTAAATTTATTTAAATTATAGATAATTTTTTTCTTTTAATATTTTCAAACATAGTATATATATCTTCATTTGTTTTTACCCAATAATTTGGATTTTTAAAACCTGGATCAATAGAGTTATTTAAATAATAAATTTTATTTCTACAATTTTTTGAACAAAAATGTTTATCAAAACCAATATAAATATTGGTTTTAATATGTTTTTTACATAAAAAACATTTGGTTAACATAAAATAGTTTATTATAATAAAAATTAAAAATTGTTCAATTTTTAAATATAAAATATTAATGTACCATATTGTAGATCAAAAAAAAAATTTTTATTTAAAATATCTCTCAAGTCGTTAGCTAATAAAGTACATATTTCTCTTACATTATTATCCATATAATTATAGTTTGAATAGTTATTTAAATATAATAATTTTGTTTTAACAAAATTATTTTCAGTTATAAATTCTTTTTCTATTGAAAATCCATTATAAGTTTTTGTTTTATTTAGATATTCTATTAAATATTCTCTCATTACTTCTTTATTTAATTTATATTTATTTCTATTTGTATTTTTATATACTTGTGTATTCATATATTATATAATTTATAAATAATTTATAAATTTAAAAAAAATTGAATAAAATGAATATTTATTAATAATAAAATAAAAATGTCGCTTGACAGAGTTAAACAACTTGAAGATATTCAATTAAAAGCTAAAAATTTATTCTTAAAAAAAAATAAAGATTATGGAGATGCTTTTGCTGATTATGGAGTTGTAGGAGTTTTAGTAAGAATAGGTGACAAGTTACGTAGAGCTCAAACGATATCCAATAATGGTATTAATTTAATTGAAGATGAATCAATTAAAGATACATTATTAGATTTGCATAATTATGCAGCTATGGCAATAATGCTTCTTGATGAGTCTAATACAAAAGATGAATATACAAATGAGGTAATATTAGAATCAAATAGTGAGTCAGATATATTAAAAAATACATTATCTTGGACTATTAAAGGAGGAAATGGAAAAGTTTATATACGAAAATCTATAAAAAATCTAGATAATAATGCTATAACACAATTATGCTCATGTCCTTCTTTCTTATATTGTAAATCAAAACCTCAAGTTTGCAAACATATAACAAGTGGAATATATTAAGGATTAAATATTTATACCTTTAATAATAATAGGGGAGGAATGATTATTGCTAAATTTTTTCCAATTAAAATTATGAGCGGTTTTATGAATTAAATGAGGATTAGGGCGTAAACCGTCGGGAGAAAGATAACGCATATCAAAAGAAGAATAAGGCATAGTTAATAATAAAAGAGGAGAAAAAAAAATTGAAATAGAGTAGATGATAGAGATAAAGGTAAAAGAAAATAAAGGTATGTCAACAGAGATGGAAATAGTAAGTAAACTGATGGAAAAATACACAAAAGATTGTGTAACAGAATTGGCAAAAAAATATAATTTTAAATTAAATGAAGCATTAAAATATTTAAATATAGAGAAGAGAGAAGAAAAAAAAGAAATAGAAAAAATTCAAATACTAATACCATTTTGTGGAGAAATAAAAGAAGAATGGTGCAATGGTGTAAGACTAAATTATGGTCTTTATACTCAATGCACAAATAATAAAGATAATAAATCAGGTTTTTGTAAAACATGTGTTAAACAAGGTGAAAAGAATGGAACAGGTATACCAACTTATGGTACAATCCAAGAACGTGCAAAATTAGGAAGTGATTTTAAGGACCCAAAAGGTAAAGCACCAGTTCGTTATGCAAACATAATGGATAAATTTAAAATTTCTCGCGAAAATGCAATATCAGAAGCAAATAAATTAGGTTGGACAATTCCAGATGAAGAACTAGAAGTTAAAATCGTTAAACGTGGTCGTCCAAAAAAAGGAGTATCAGTATCAGATACAGAAAGTGAAGCAAGTGCTCCAATCGAAAAAAAACGTGGTCGGCCGCGTAAAGATAAAACGTTAGTTTCAGAATTAGCAACCGGCGATGATCTTATAGCAGGTCTAATTAAAGAAGCAAAAAAAGATGAAGAAAATGCAATAATAGAAAGACCAAAAGAAAAAATAGAACCAGAAATAACTACAGATATCGTAGAAAGTGATAACGAGGAAACAGAAGAAATAGATGTTACAATGTTTACAGATCCAACAACCGGTATCGAATATTACAAAACAGAAGAAAATATTTTATATAACATGGATTCAGAACCAGTTGGCCGCTGGAATTCAAAAACAAACAAGATAGAAAGTCTAGATCTAGAACTAGATGATGAATAAATATAATGAATATATTATAATATATATATTATTTTTTATATTATTTTTTATACTTAAAATAGATAATATAAGCTATTTCAGATAATATAAGCTATTTCCGGTTTTATGACTCATTTCCGGATAACATTATAGAGAGATATTATCTATTTAAATAAAAAAATAGATGATATAGTATAAAAATTAAGATAATATAGTATAAATATTAAGATAATATAGTATAAATACTAAGATAGTATAGTGTATATTACCATGTAAAATGAACAGTAAAGGCTCTATTATTCCAAACACTAAATTTAAGACCAGCAAAATGATCTTTCTTTGTAGAATGACTTACAATATATTGAGAATCATCAATTAAAGAATGGGTATTATAATTATTAGAAGTACATCCATAAGAAGGATTTTCATTAGGTAGTATATTATTTTGATTATTAAGAGAGATTTTATATGGAAGATAATGAGAATCTTCTTTAGTCATTTCAGTAAGCCATCGGTGACAAACGTCAGCAGGCTTTCCAAGACCAGGAAAGTTGGCTTTAAAATCATTATATTCAAGATTCATAAATTTCTCTCTTTTGCCACCAATTAAAGCAGAATTCCATAGTGCATCTTTTATAATAGGATGATATTTATTAGTAAGTTTTTTCATAAGTTCATCTTCACGTTTATTCTTCTCAATCTCATGTTCTCTCATTTTTTTCATCTTGAAATCTTGAATAGCTTTAGCTCGCTTAATTGCAGTATCAGCCAGTTCCTGTGCAAATGACATTTTATATAAAAAAAAATATAATAAATATATAATTCAATTTTTTTAAAAAAAAATTAAATAATTAAATCCCAATTTATTTGCTTATGCTTATATAATCGTTTACGCATCACTTACCTCCGAAACAATGTCACGAGTAGATTTGCTTGGAGGACCTTTGAACTTCACCGGCATGTGATCTTCAAGAGTATGAAGAATCTCAACCTCATCACTCAAGATGAGGCGAGGCTTAACTTTGGGCTTATCCTGTTGAGCCTTGTTGAGGAGACAAAGCCAGTAGTGTGGTTCATCATACTCAACCTTGACAGACTCTCCAGCAAGGAGCTTGTCCCTCACTCCTTCAAACTCGGGTAGCCACTTCTTGATGTGGACATAGGCCCGGTTAAAAGGAGGGGGTTTCTGGCCTTCACGAGGTTTGATCTTGACGATGTCGACACGTTTAACGGTGTCTTCTCCAAAAACTTCCTCGAATACAGACTTCATCTGTTCCCAGGTCACATTGTTGTGAACACGAGGAACGTAAATCGATGGGATATTGATGGACGACATGATTACTTGAGTTTGAGTGCATATACCTTAGATAGGGTAAAATGATTTCAATTTTTTTTTCTCTCTGCTATGAGTGTATAAAATTGAAAAAAAAACAAGAAATATAGAAATATAGAAATATAATAGAGAGAAAAAATATATAATTATTAATTGAAATAAATTTAATGTAGAGACTTAACAATTCTAAATATAAGGATGCTCGCAAAGTAGCTCCCATTGGGTTCTTTCAACAAGAACCCAAGGAACCAGGTTCTGCCGCCGCATCTGTGCAGATACGTTACGACCAAGTTGGTCGTACTTGTCACCTTCTTGATCAAGACTGGCCGCAAGGAAACGGGTCTTGTCCTGAGCGTTGAGGTTGTTGAAGTAGTTCATTGAGTCCATGTTTACATATACCTTAGATAGGGTAAAATGATTTCAATTTTTTTTTCTCTCTGCTATGAGTGTATAAAATTGAAAAAAAAACAAGAAATATAGAAATATAGAAATATAAT